>JGI26261J51718_1001081_pt1 | contig 12320 bp, 17 predicted proteins | sample SaaInlV_135m_DNA_3_FD_51718 | JGI IMG/M metagenome (IMG submission 51718)
AAATGAAAGTATGAAATCAAACAAATTAATAGGCATGATTCAACCAAGAAACCTAAATAATGAGCAGTCAATTCCTAAATTGCATAATATTGGCTGTCTAGGAAAAATAGTTAGCTTTAAAGAAACAGAAGATGGAAGATATATAGTTGAACTAAAAGGATTGATTAGATTTGAAATTATTGACGAAATTAAATCAGATAAAAAATATAGAGAATTTGAGGTTAATTTTGAAAAATTTTATCATGATCTTAATGTAAAAAAAGAAGAACTTAAATTTTCTGATCTAGAATTAATTTTTAAAGATTTAAAATCATTATTTAAAAAAAGAGGCTTCATAATTAATTGGAAAGAACTTGAAAAACAAAGTCTAGATGAAACAATAAATGCTTTAGCAATGGCTTCGCCTTTTTCTTTAGAAGAAAAGCAGGTTTTATTAGAGGCTAAAAATCTTGATATAAGAAAAAATAAAATAGCTGAAATTTTAAGTACATACACTCATGATGTTTTCAACAATACTACACTTCAATAATTTAAGATAAAATTCCCTTGTCTGCAATTTTCATGAAAACTTTATTTACTGAAGAATTTTTTCCTAAAAATTGAACTGATTTACTTAAAATGTTATTATTTGTTTTTCTTTCTATATTAAAAAACTCATGAATAAGATCAACTCCATTTGAAAAAATAAAGTTTTTATGTTTTAAATTTTTTTCAAATTCTTTATTCACTGAACTATCCAGTGGCAAACCTAAATCTAATTTATCTTTAATTATATTCATAAGAACCTTTATGTCTCTAATGGTCATGTTAAATCCTTGTCCAGCTAAAGGATGAATTTTATGAAGTAAGTCACCAAACGCCAAAATATTATTATGATAATAAGATCTTAAATTTAAAGATTTTAATTCAAAACTATCTATTTTATCTATTTTAATAATCTTATATTTAAAATTATATTTTTTAATTAATTCACCTATATTATTTTCTTTTTCAGTTGAGTTATGAACTGAATAAACTATTGAAGTTTCTGTATTTGAAATTGGTAAAAATGCTAAAGGCCCTCTTTTTGTAAAAATTTGTGATGCTATGTTGTTTAAAATTTTTTTATGTCTAATGGTGGTTGTATAAGCAATACTATTATATTTTTTTATTATTTTTTTGCTAAAATAATTGTTAGTAAAATTATGAAAATAATCACAATTAATTATTATTTCACAATTATTAACAAAAGATAAATTTTTATTAGTTAAATATTTATTTTTAAAATATTTATTTTTAGATAAATCTTTTTCCAAAACTTTGTATAATTCATGATTTTTTATAATAGAAAGAATTTGTTCATTATTATTTTCAAAATTTAACAACTTTTCATTTTTTAAATTATCCGTATATATTTCGATCCTTTTCAACTTCCAAAGAAGTTTTTCGACATTAATTATATTTTTTTTAAAAAAATCAATATTACTTTTTGAAATACCGAGTGTTCTAGATTGACATATTTTAAAATTTTTTTTTTGTGTTATAAGCTCAACATAAATATTTTGATTAACTAAAGCTTTAGCTAAAGTTAAGCTTGAAAGGCCGTTTCCTAGTATGCAAACTTTCATATTATTTTTAATTTTAACAATAAAAATTAGATGATACAAAGTGATTAAATTGATTCATTTATATGAATATAAAAAAAACAGCTGATTTATTGATTAATTTTGCCATTAAAAGATTGGCTGAAATTCTTGGTATTACATTTTTTATTGCAGGAATCATGTTGTTATTGGCCCTAGCAAGCTATTCGCCTGAAGATCCTAATTTTATTTTCCCCGATGGTGCCAAAATTAAAAACTTATTGGGGTTCAATGGTAGCTTTATCTCTGATTTATTTTTTCAATCTATTGGTCTCATAGCATATTTGTTGTCTTTCACTTTTATTATAACTGGTCTTAATATATTTAATGGAAAAGAATTTTTTCTAATTATTGAAAATACTTTTTTTGGAATTCTTTATTCTGTTTTTGGTACACTTTTTTTAACTCATTTTTATCCCGAAGCTTTTACACTTTATATAAATGGTAATGGTGGATTTGTTGGCAATTACTTAGATCAAACATTTTTAAATTCTTTAATAAGAATTAATGAAAGTATATCTTATTACATCTTAATCCTATTAGTCTTAATTTTGTTTCTAATAAGTATTAATTTTAATCTTAAAAATTTTTATAAAAATATTAAAAAAATTTTTAACTTCTTTTTAAATGATAAAACTAAAAATTACACTGATAAAAGTGAAATAATTAATGAATATATTCCGCAAGACGAAATTAAAAATCTTATTCAGGAAGATTTACCTTTTATAAAAACTGAAAATATGCCTAAAAATAAAATTAAATTTAAACTACCTGATTTAGATTTGCTTAAAACACCTTCTAAAAAAGAAAGAGAAAATTTTAATAAAAATGAAACTCACGATCCAGAGTTTTTAGAAAAGATATTAATGGATTTTGGTGTTAGTGGTAATATCAAAAAAGTTAGTCATGGACCTGTAGTTACTCTAAATGAATTTGAGCCTGCTGCTGGCGTAAAAGTTTCTAAAATTATTAACTTATCTGATGACATAGCTAGAAATACAAGTTCTGAATCAGCTAGGATTGCCACAATACCTGGAAGTAATACAGTTGGAATCGAGCTTCCAAATAACTCCAGAGAAAATGTTTATTTAAGTGAAATTTTAAATAATCCTGATTTTAAAAAACGAGAAATTAAATTACCAATTGCACTTGGAAAAAATATTTCAGGTAAACCAATCGTGGGTGACTTAGCGTCAATGCCACATCTTCTTATTGCTGGTACAACAGGATCAGGAAAATCTGTTTGCATTAATACCATAATATTATCTCTACTATATCGACATACACCAGATAGATGTAAGTTCATTTTAATAGATCCAAAAATGCTTGAACTTTCTACTTATGAAGGAATTCCACATTTATTATGTCCAGTGATTACAGAAGCTAAAAAAGCAGCATCAGTACTTGGTTGGGTGGTTAAAGAAATGGAAAGTAGATACAGATTAATGACAAAAGAAGGTGTTAGAAATATTGATGGTTATAATACTAAACATAAACTGCCTATGCCATACATCGTGGTAGTGGTTGATGAAATGTCTGACCTGATGTTAGTTGCTGGTAAAGAAATTGAAAATTATATTCAAAAACTCTCTCAAATGGCGCGAGCAGCTGGAATTCATATTATAATGGCAACTCAAAGACCAAGTGTAGATGTAATTACTGGGACTATTAAGGCCAATTTTCCTACCAGAATATCTTTTCAAGTTACATCTAAAATAGATAGTAGAACAATTCTTGGAGAGCAAGGAGCAGAACAATTACTTGGCAAGGGAGATATGTTATATATGTCATCTGCTAATCGTATAGTAAGAATACATGCTCCATTTGTTTCTGATAATGAAATTGAAAAAATTAATATTTCACTCAGATCACAAGCAGAACCTGATTATGTAGATGAAATTTTAAACTTTGCAGATGAAAAGGAAATTGGAGATAGCAAGAGCCAAGGTGATAAGGATGAGCTTTATCAACAAGCATTAGAAATTATTCGATCTGAAGGTAAAGCTTCTACTTCATTTCTACAAAGAAAACTTCAAATTGGATATAATAGAGCTGCAAGAATTATTGATATGATGGAAGCAGATGGAATTGTCAGTAAGGCTAATCATGTAGGTAAAAGAGATGTTCTTTAATGTTTAAGTATTTTCTCTTTCTATTTTTTTTCATTTTTATTACCAATACTAACGCAAATAACAAAACTCAAATTATAGAAAATTTAGAAAAAACTAAAAACCTAAGTTTTAAATTTGAACAAAATATTAATGGAAAAATAGAAAATGGAAGCTGCATAATTGAATATCCTAAAAAAATTTTTTGCAAATATTTAAAAAATAATAATAAAGTTTTAGTATCTAATGGTAAGTCTTTAGTCATAAAAACTACAACAAGTTTTTATAGATATCCTTTGCAAAAAACTCCGTTAAATCTAATATTAGATAAAAAATTTTTAATTAGAAAAATTAATGATTTAAATGAAAAAATTATAGATCAGGCCTATATCAATTACACAATCATAGAAAACAATAATGAAATTAATATTTTTTTTGATAANAAAACATTTNATTTAATAGGGTGGCAAACTAAAGACATATACCAAAATCTAAGTATTACTCTACTTTCTTCAATCCAAATTAATCAGAAAATTTCTAATAATTTATTTAAACTACCTTTACAAAACTAAACTTTTATTATTTCGGTTTTAAAAATTTTCATACCTCTGTCAATATAGTTATTTAATGCATTTTTATGATCTAATGAACAAGTATGAACCCACACACGATTAATATTTTCTATAAAAGATTTTTTTATAGCTTTAGATAACAAATATGATCCTAATTTTTTATTTTGATATTCCTCCAATATTCCAAAATATGCAATCTCTACTTCTTTTTTTTCATGATGAAATATTAATTCAAAGAAACCTGCTAGATCATCTTTATGCTTGAACACATAAGTTTTAACCTTTTTACTTAAAATATAGTCTATCCATTGTTGCTCTGTCCAAATTAGTCTGTCTACCCAATTATGTTTCTTACCAATATTTTTATAAAAAAATTTATTTAATTGAAAATTTATAGGATCTAATAATTCCAAAGAGTAATCTTCTGAGAGAAGTTTTGATTCTTTTAAATCCTGCAATGAATTAATTTCTAGATAATTTCTTTTAACTTCTTGTATCACTCGACCATTCTACCTACATCTTCACCTCCAAATAGATGGAAATGTAAATGTAGGACTTCTTGGCCACCATGATCACTTATGTTAGCTAAGGCTCTATAACCTTTGCCTATTTCTGTTGAAATACCTAGCTTTTTAGCAACTTTATTTATTCCCTTTATCAACCCAACCATCTCATCTGGGGATGCATTTAAACTAAAATCATCAAGATCAATATACTTTCCTTTTGGAATCACTAAAGCATGAATTTTTTTTTGAGGATTTATGTCGTGAAATGAAAGAACAAAATCATCTTCGTAAATTTTATTACAAGGAATTTCACCTCTTAAAATTTTTGCAAAAATATTATTTTCATCATAAATCATTTTTTTCTTTTTTCTAATTCTAACATGACATCTTCAATTTTGACTTCATTGGCTTCTAAATACATTAATAAATGGTAAAAAACATCTGCCGCTTCATGAATTTTATTTGTATCTTCTTCAATTGCTTCTATTAACTCATCTACTTCTTCTAATACTTTTGATTTGCTTAAAGATTTATCTAAAAGTAATTTATTTGTATAAGAACCTTCAATGGGATTTTTTTTTCTTTCTCTTGCAAGCTTAATTAGGTTTTCTAAAGTATTCAGCATATTAAATTCTAACAGGAATTCCTTTTGAGTCCAAATATTCCTTAGCTTCTTTTACTGAATGTTTTCCATAATGAAATATGGAAGCAGCTAAAACTGCACTAGCATTTCCTAATTTTATACCATCTGCTAAATGATCTAGATTACCGACCCCACCTGAAGCAATCACAGGTATATTAACTTTTAATGATATCTTAGACATCAAGTCAATATCATAACCAACCTGCGTTCCATCCCTATCCATAGATGTGACTAATAGTTCGCCTGCCCCACAATCTTCCATTTTTTTTGCAAATTCTATTGCATCAATGCCTGTATTATTTCTTCCACCATGCGTAAAAACTTCCCACTTATCCTCATTTTTTTTAGCGTCTATTGCAACAACAATACATTGAGATCCAAATTTTTTAGAACTTTCAATAATTACGTCAGGATTTTGTACAGCAGCAGTATTGATTGAAACTTTATCTGCTCCACAATTTAATAATTTATAAACATCATCAACACTTCTAACTCCACCACCAACTGTTAATGGAACAAAACATTTCTTGGATGTTCTTTCAACCACTTCATAAATTGTATCTCTATTTTCATTTGAAGCAGTAATATCCAAAAAACATATTTCATCTGCTCCACCATCACTGTAAATTTTAGCCTGTTCCACTGGATCGCCAGCATCTTTTAAATCAACGAAGTTAATGCCCTTCACTACACGGCCGTTCTTAACATCTAGACATGGTATTATTCTATTTTTAAGCATCTATTTCTCTTGCTAATTCATCTAGTTTAATATCACCATCATATATTGCTTTGCCAACAATTATGCCTTCAATATTCTTGTTTAAATTCTTTGCATTTTTAATATCGTCAATTGAAGAAACGCCTCCAGAAATAATCACTGGACAATTTGAAACGTCAGCAAGTTTTGCTGTTTCTTCAAAGTTAGGGCTTTGCTTCATCCCATCACGATTAATATCTGTATAAATTAACCTGCTTGCACCAAAATCATTAACTTCTTTTAGATAATCCAAAGTTAATTGATTTGAATTTTCTTTCCAACCGGAGACTGATAGATATCCATCTTTAGCATCCAAACCTAATGCAATTTTATTTGGAAATTTTTGGCAAGCTTCTTTTAAAAAGTTTTTATCTTTTATAGCGGCACTTCCTAAAATAACTTTTTCAACACCCACATTTATGTATTTTTCAATACCATCAATAGTTCTAATGCCTCCTCCTACTTCAATCATTATATCAAATTTATGTACTATTTCTTGAATGATATCCAGATTGACTGTCTCTCCAGTTAAAGCTCCATCTAAATCAACTATGTGTAAATTTTTAAAACCATGATCTTTATATTTGCCCGCTTGATCAACTGGAGACATTTCATATTCAGTTTTGTTATCAAAGTCTCCTTTAACTAACCTTACACATTTTTTATCCTTAATATCTATCGCAGGAAATATTTTCATATCTATAGATTTATAAAATTATCAATCATTTTAAGTCCCATTTTATCACTCTTTTCAGGGTGAAATTGGGTTCCAAAAATATTTTCTTTTTCAACAGAGCATACAATATTTGATGAATAATCTGTTGTTGCAGAAATTACATGTTTGTCTTCAGGAATAAATTCATAGCTATGAACAAAATACATGTGGGAATTATTATCTATATTTTAAAAATCTTACTTTCTTTAACAATATTAATTTCGTTCCAACCAATGTGTGGAAGTTTGAACTTATTATTTTGATTATCTATTTTTGAAACCTTTCCTGAAATCCAGCCTAAGCCTTTTGTCTCTTTTTCCTCATAGCCTATGTCTGCAAACATCTGCAAACCTACACAAATTCCAAGCAGTGGTTTTTTATCATCGATTGCAAATTCGTTTAAAGTATCAACCAAGCCATTTATACCATTTAAAGCGTCAACACAGCTCTTAAACGAGCCCTGGCCTGGCAATACCACTTTATCACTGGATTTAATCTTGTTTAAATCTGAGGTTACCTCGATATTAACTTTATCTTTGGCAACTTCTTCAAAGGAGTTAATAACAGAGCTTATGTTCCCAGAATTATAATCAACGATTGTGACATTCATTAAACTTATAATGAGCCTTTAGTCGACGGAATACTTTTTTTACTTCTTGGGTCCATCTCTAATGCCTCTCTTAATGATCTTGCTAAAGCTTTATAGCAAGACTCTATAATATGGTGACTATTGTCTCCATAAATATTTTCAACATGCATAGTTATGCCTGCAGATTGTGAAAATGCTTGGAACCATTCTTTAAATAGTTCAGTATCCATCTCTCCAAGCTTTTCTACTTTTAATTTTACTTTCCAAATTAAGTAAGGTCGGTTTGAAACATCTATTGCAACTCTTGTTAATGTTTCGTCCATTGGAATAACTCTGTGCGCATAACGTTTAATACCAATAAATTTATTTGCAGCTTTTTTTAAAGCTTCACCAATTGCAATCCCTGTATCTTCAGTTGTGTGGTGAAGATCGATGTGAGTGTCACCTTTTGCTTTTACTTTTAAATCAATAAGTGAATGTTTTGATAATTGTTCAAGCATGTGATCTAAGAATCCAATTCCAGTATCAATTTTATACTGACCCTTGCCATCAATATTTACTTCAACACTGATGCTGGTTTCTTTCGTCTTTCTGGATACTTTACCTTTTCTAGCCATATATTTTAGAGGTATACATGCATAATCTAACTATATCAATATCAGCAATCGACACTTGAAGAATAACAAATAGTTACCATTTATCAATTATGACAACAATTGTGCTAGTAAGAAAAAATAATGAAGTGGTAGTGGCTGGAGATGGCCAAGTCAGTATGGGAAATACTGTTGTAAAAAGTACAGCCTCAAAAATTAGAAGAATTGAAAAACGTGATGTGGTTGCAGGATTTGCGGGATCAACCGCAGATGCTTTAACTTTATTTGAAAGATTGGAAGCTAAGATTGAAAAACATGCAGGGAACCTATCAAGGGCTGCTGTTGAATTAGCAAAAGATTGGCGAACCGATAAATATCTAAGAAGATTAGAAGCGCTAATGGCTATTGGTGATAAAGAGCATAGCTATATTATTTCTGGAACTGGAGATGTTTTAGAGCCAGAAGGCGATGTTATAGGAATAGGTTCTGGTGGAAACTATGCTCTAGCTGCAGGAAAAGTTTTAATGGAAACAGATATGAGTGCTGAAGAAGTTGCAAAAAAAGCAATCAAAGTTGCATCTGAAATTTGTGTATTTACAAATGATAATATTAAGGTTTTAAAAATATAATGGAAAATTCAAACGTAACTCCTCTAGTTCCAAAAGAGAAAAATACTAAAGAAGAAACTTCTTTGGTGAGTTCTCTTTCTCCAAGAGAAATAGTTTCTGAATTAGATAGATTTGTCGTTGGACAAAATAAAGCTAAAAAAGCTGTTGCTGTTGCATTAAGAAATAGATGGCGAAGACAAGCCCTTAAAGGTGAGATGAAGAATGAAGTTTTGCCAAAAAATATTTTAATGATAGGTCCAACCGGTGTTGGGAAAACTGAAATTTCTAGAAGACTATCAAAGCTTGCTGAAGCACCATTTGTTAAAGTTGAAGCCACCAGATTTACTGAGGTTGGTTATGTTGGAAGAGATGTGGAGCAAATAGTTAGAGATTTAGTAGAGATTGCAATCTCAATGGAAAAAGTAAAAATGAGAAAAGAAGTTCATGCTCAAGCTCAAAAATTAGCAGAGGAAAAAGTTTTAGATGCATTAGTTGGAAAAAAAGCAAGTCTTGCAACAAGAGAAAGTTTTAGAAAAAGACTTAGAAATGGTGACTTAGATGATAACGAAATAGAAATTGCAGTTAGCGATACTGGATCAAATAATACTTCTTTTGAAATTCCAGGAATGCCAGGAGCAAATGTAGGCATGATAAATATTGGTGAAATGATTGGAAAATCAATGGGCAATAAAGAGAAAAAAAAGAATATGACTGTAAAGGAATCTCATGAAATTTTAATAAACGATGAGTCTGATAAATTAATTGAACAAGATAAAATTGTTAAAGCAGCAAAACTGTCAACTGAAAATAATGGAATAGTATTTTTAGATGAAATTGATAAAATTTCTGCAAGAACAGATCGAGTAGGAGGAGATGTTTCTCGTGAAGGTGTACAAAGAGATTTACTTCCCTTAATAGAAGGTACTACTGTTAATACTAAACATGGTCCAATCAAAACAGATCACATTTTATTTATCGCATCTGGAGCGTTTCAGCTTGCAAAGCCATCTGATCTGCTTCCCGAACTTCAAGGAAGACTACCAATAAGAGTCGAGCTAGAAGCATTGACTAGTGATGATTTTAAGAGAATTTTGAGAGAGCCTGACTTTAGTTTAATTAAACAATATGTGGCTCTTTTAAAAACTGAGAATGTAGAACTTGAATTTTCAGATGATGGAATTGATACTATTGCAAATGTAGCTTCCGAAGTTAATGCTACTGTTGAAAATATTGGTGCTAGAAGGTTGCACACAATAATTGAAAAAATTTTAGATGAAATTAGTTTTACAGCAACGGATCGCTCTGGTGAAAAAATCATCATCAATAAAGAATATATTAATAAAAATTTAGATAATTTAGTTAAAGATACAGATCTTTCAAAATTTATTTTATAGCTTATTTTTTTTTTAAAAAAATATAAAAAGCTCCACCACCNCCATCNTCAATTTTTGCATCTTTCATCTCATAAATAATTTTCATTAAATTTTTATTATTTGAAATAAATTCAGGAACAGAATATTTTAAAATACTTAAATCTTTTGAGACATAAGGGTCCTTTTCATTTTGAGAATGAATTCCTTTTCCAGTCACAACTATTAGTTTGTTTATTTTTTCTTGATAAGACTTGATAATAAAATTTTCAATCGATTTATTAGCTTGCTCAAGAGTATATCCATGTAAATCTATTGATCTTATTTTTAAGGGTATTTTTTTATCTAATTTGATATCTTTGTTGGGTAATTTTTCATTTTTCGAAAGAAAATTTTCCCAATCTTTTTTATCTTTTTCTGAAATATTATCAGTCAATTAGGTTAAAGTATTAACTAGTTGCCAGTTAGGATTGGCTGAAGTTATGTCTCTTGAAAATACCCATGTGTCATAGATTTTTTTTATCTTTTCTGGATCACCTGATATAATTTTTTTATCTTTATCTTTAATACACGTTATCACCTCAGCTATAAAATCTACTGTAACATTTAAAATTTTATCTATTTTTTTGTGCTCTTTAATAATTACAGAATTAATACCTATAAAAGTTATTTCTGCATAATGTCCTCTTTGGCTTCTTTCTTTTAACGCGTCATTGAATTGATTATAGATTTCTTTATTTAATAAAGGTTTGCTTGTTGTTAACTTGTTATCATTGTCACTGAAATCTGTAATAATAGTTTCATAAGCAATTTTTGCGCCATTTAAAAATTCTTTTTGAGCATTTTCATCAAAAGTCTCTTGTTTTGGGGCTTGTTTANCAACAGCTTCTTTTAAAATTTTATCAAATTGTGGGGGTGCTTTTCCATCAAATCCAGTTCTTTTACCAAGAATTCCTCTTAATCTTAAAAAGATAAATCCAGCGATCATTGCTAAAAGAATTATATCAATGTACTCAAAACTGTAGTTCATTACCTTATAGTAATTACTATGTTGATTAATTTCAACTGGCAATTTAGATTACAGACAAATGAACTCAATTTTATTATCAATAATATTAATACCAGTTATTGAAATTTATCTTTTTATTAAAATTGGATCTCAAATAGGTGCGATTACTACAATTTTACTCATATTTACTACAGCTATAGTTGGCATCTACTATGCTAAATATGAGGGTTTAAATACCCTTAAGGCTGGATTTTCACAACTAAGTAAAAATGAAGCTCCAACTTACGAGATGATGTCAGGAGCAGCCATCGCTTTTGCAGCTTTATTGTTAATTATCCCAGGGTTTGCAACAGATATTTTTGGATTTTTATTAATTTTTCCAATTAGTAGAAAATTTATTTTTGGTAAATTTGTAAAAAAATTTAATCATAAAAAAGAAAAAAATAATTTTATAGATGGAGACTTTGAAGATATAGAAGATGATAATGACAAAAAATTATAAAATTTTAGCAAAATTCATTAAAGATATGTCTAGCGAAACACCTGATGCAGAAACTTTTATTTTTGTTAAAGATAACATATCAAAGTATCATCTGAATATAGATATTAAGTCTAAAGCGTTAAAAAATAAAATGATTGAGATAAATACTATATTTAAATTTGAAGACAAAGAAAAGAACCAAAAAAAATCTTACTTTGAAATAAATTTTGCAACAATTGTTAAAATTGATGATGAGGTTAAAGAAAAAAAGGAACTAGAGAAAATCATATTATGTGATGCTCAAGTTGAAATTTATCCAGATCTAGAAAAATCTTTTTTAAATCTTGTTCATAATTCTGGGTATCCTGGAGTTAAATTTGAAAAGAAAATAGATTTTGTAAACCTTTACAATCAAAGATTTAATTAAAAATAATTTTTTTTTAAATGATTTTTTAAATACTCTTTGTGATTTAATGTCTCTTTTTCACTGGGTTTTATCACTTTCTTAAAATATGAAACTTTCATATTATTTTTGTCTTTAGTGTCCGTGTCTTGATTTTGAAAGTTTAGTGTTGGTTCTTTTTGGTCTATTAAATTAATATAAACTTTCGCCAATAAATCACAGTCAATTAGTGCGGTGTGCTGTGTTCTATTTGAATTGTCTATTCTATATCTTTTACATAATGCATCTAAACTCACAGGAGATCCTGGGAACTTATCTCTAGCTAAAATCAATGTATCTATTAC
>JGI26261J51718_1001093_pt1 | contig 12218 bp, 14 predicted proteins | sample SaaInlV_135m_DNA_3_FD_51718 | JGI IMG/M metagenome (IMG submission 51718)
TAGGATGTTTGATCATGCAACATGCAGAAGATTATCATCTTTCTAAAAATGGAATGATTAATTCTGGTATAATTGCTACTAAACTTGGTCTATCAGGAATTCCAGACATTGCTGAGAGAATTATAATTGAAAGAGATTTAACTTTACTTGAAAAAGCAAAATGTCGTTATCATATCTCTCAAATTTCATCAGCAAAATCAGTTGCTGTAATTAAAGAAAGAAAAAGTAATATTAAATTTACATGTGGTGTTTCAATAAACAATCTTTCTTTAAATGAAAATGATATTGGAGATTTCAAAACATTTTTAAAACTATCCCCACCTTTGAGAAAAGAAGAAGACAGGGAGGCACTTGTTCAAGGTTTAAAAGATAGGTCTATAGATGTGATTGTTTCAGATCACAAACCTGAGGATGAAGAGTCTAAAAGATTAACTTTCTCTCAAGCAGCAACTGGTGCTTCAGGCATAGAAACACTTTTATCTTTAAGTTTAGAGTTGTTTCACAATGGATCAGTTAAACTTGAAACTATAATCCAAGCCTTAACTTCTAGTCCTGCAAAAATTTTAGGTATTAATAAAGGAAATCTTTCAATAAGCAATGATGCAGACTTTTGTGTTGTTGATTTGGATAAGCCATGGATTGTAAAAAAAGAAAATTTAGTTTCAAAATCCAAAAATACTTCAATTGAGGATAAAAAACTACAAGGTAAAGTAACTAATACATTTGTGCAAGGTAAGGAGTTATTCAAAATATAACGATGGAACATTTTATAATTGGTATTATTTCTTATCTTATGGGATCTATTCCATTTGGTTTAATTTTAACAAAATTTTTTTTAAAAAAAGATATTCGCGATATAGGTTCTGGCAATATAGGTGCTACTAACGCACTAAGAACTGGTAACAAGCTAATAGGATATACAACACTTATATTGGATATATCAAAAGCAATAATTCCTGTAATTTACGTTAAAGTAAATTTTCCAGAGTTAATATTTATTGCCTCATTATGTGCATTTTTAGGACATGTNTTTCCAGTTTGGCTTAAGTTCAAAGGTGGAAAAGGTGTCGCCACATATGTTGGAATTTTGTTTTCTATAAATATCTTATTGGGATCAATTTTTATAATAAGTTGGATAGTTATATTTATGTTAAGTANATATTCATCTCTGTCATCAATAATTGGAGCCATATCTATACCAGTTTACCTTTTGATAGTTGGACAAAGCAATAATGTTATTTTTTTTGTAATAATGTTTGTTTTGATCTTTTTTACGCACAGAGAAAATATTAAACGACTGAAAAATAAAGAAGAAAGTAAGACTAAAATTTATTAATTTGACTATCAAACCCTTTTGAGTAGTTTGTTAAATTATGAATCTAGTCATAGTTGAAAGTCCCGCTAAAGCAAAAACAATTAATAAATATCTTGGTGATAATTATACTGTTTTAGCAAGTTATGGTCATATAAGAGATTTACCCTCTAAAAATGGTTCTGTAGATCCTGATCAAAACTTTAAGATGGAATGGGAAGTTGATTGTTTTTCAAAAAAATATTTAAAAGAAATCACTGATGCTGCAAAAGATTCTTCTAAAATTATTTTAGCAACGGATCCTGATCGTGAAGGTGAAGCTATTGCATGGCATGTAAAAGAATACTTGAATGAAAAAAAACTTTTAAAAGATAAAGAAGTTGAGCGAGTTGTGTTTAATGAAATTACAAAAAAAGCTGTTACATACGGAATTGAAAATCCAAGACAAATTGAACCATTGTTAGTAGATGCTTATATGGCAAGAAGAGCTCTAGATTATTTAGTTGGTTTTAATATTTCACCTATCCTGTGGACAAAGTTGCCAGGATCAAAATCAGCAGGTAGAGTTCAGTCAGTAGCTTTAAAACTTATTACAGAGAGAGAACATGAAATTGAGTCTTTTAATCCAGAAGAATTTTGGACACTAACAGTTAATTTTCAAGACAATAAAAAAAACTTAATCAGTGCAAGTATATCTCAACTTAATGGAAATAAAGTTGAAAAATTTTCATTTAGAAACAAAACTGAAATAGATAAAGCAATTGAGAATATAAAAGATAAAAAATTTGATATAACAGACATTGGGTCAAAAGTAGTTAACAGAAACCCCTCTGGCCCATTTACTACTTCTACATTACAGCAAGTAGCCTCAAGTAGACTAGGTTTTGGCGCATCAAGAACAATGCAAATTGCTCAAAGACTTTATCAAGGAATTGAAATTGATGGTGAAACAGTAGGTTTAATTACATATATGAGAACAGATGGCACAAACTTATCAGCTGATGCAATTACAGACTTTAGAGATTATATAAAAAATGAATATGGAAAAGAATACCTTCCAGATAGCCCTCTAAATTATTCTGGAAAAAAAGCTAAAAATGCTCAAGAAGCTCATGAAGCTATAAGACCTACAGATATTAACAGATCACCCGAAACTGTTAAAAAATATTTAAGTGCAGATCAACAAAAACTCTATAATTTAATTTGGAGTAGGGCTCTATCGTCACAAATGGNGACTGCAAAATTTGATAGAAGTACAATAACTATAACTTCAAAAGATGGAGATACTATATGTAAAACAAGTGGTTCTGTTTTAAAATTTGATGGTTATTTAAAAGTATTTCCAAGCNNGAGCAAAGATGATGATGAGGCAATTNTACCAGAAATGTTTAAAGGTCCAATAAACATTGAGGCTCTTTTTGATGAACAACACTTTACACAACCACCNCCAAGATATTCTGAAGCAAGCCTTGTAAAAAAATTAGAAGAACTTGGTATTGGTAGACCATCAACATACGCAAGCATAATTTCAACAATTGCTAATCGTGGATATGCTGAAATTGTTAATAAAAGATTTTTTCCAACAGATCGAGGAAAACTAATTTCAGCCTTTTTAGAAAAATTATTTTCTAAATATGTAGATTATAATTTTACTGCTGACTTAGAGGAACAATTGGATGAAATAACTACAGGAAAAGAAAGTTGGATAAAAGTTTTAGAAATGTTTTGGAAAGATTTTAATAATAATGTTTCTGAGGTTAAAGAAAAGAGAACCAGGGAAGTTTTAGACCTGTTAAATGATAGTCTNGGAACATTAATTTTTGACAAAGACTCTGATGGAAAAGTTTTGAGAAAATGTCAATTGTGTGNAACAGGTTCATTAAGCTTAAAAAATAGTTTTAGAGGTGGAGCTTTTATTGGTTGTTCTAATTATCCAGAATGTAAATTTACAAGGCCATTATCAAAAGCAAAAGCTGCTGCTCAAGCCCAACTAGCTGAACCTAAATTTATAGGTAAACATGAAAATGGGAATGATATTTATTTAAAAAATGGAAGATTTGGCCCCTATTTACAATATGAAAAAATACCAGAAGAAGTTATAGAAGAAAAAGTCAAAAAGAAAAAAAAGAAGACAAAAAAAATTAAAGTAGATGTTAATGAGCTTTTAAAAAATGTTTCAATACCTAAAGGTTTAGAATTAAAGACTATAGATTTAGAAAAAGCTCAATTTTTATGCTCGTTACCAAAACTATTGGGTATTAATCCTGAAAACCAAAAAGATATTACATTAAATACAGGTAGATTTGGTCCCTATTTAAAATGTGAAAATAAATCAGCAAGAATAGAAAATATAGAGGAAATATTTTCAATAGGTTTAAATAGAGCAATAACATTAATAGCGGAAGCTAAACCAGGTAGAATGTCCTCATCAATAATTAAAGATTTAGGCGAGCACCCAGAGGATAAAAAACCAGTAAGAGTTATGAAGGGTCAGTATGGTCCATATATTAAATATAAGTCATTAAACGCACAATTCCTGAAGAAAAAGACCCTACAGAACTAACTATGGAAGATGCGTTAATCCTTATTGAGAAAAGAAAAGAATACGATAAAAATAAAAAAGGAAAGAAGAAAAAAAAAAAATAATGAAATTAACAATAACTATATTTACATTTTTTATACTCGTAAACTATCCTGCTACAGCTAATGATAGTGACTGCAGTCAATATGATAAACTTTCTAAAGAATATGCCAAATGCAATTCATTGTTACTTAAAAAAAAATCTATTGAAATTAAAAAAAAAGCTTCAAAAAAGTCAAATGAAATTAAAAAAAAAACCTCAAAAGAAATTGGTGATGTGAATGAAAAAATTAAAAAATTTGATCTAAAAAAAAAATTATTGAAATTTAGGAATAGTAAATCACATAAAGAATATAAGGAGAATTAAAATGAATTTTGATGAAAATATAAAAAAACTAAATATTATTTTACCAGAAGCTAAGGCTCCAGTGGGATCATATGTGGCAACAAAGATTGTTGGAAACTTACTTTTTGTTTCTGGTCAAATATCAATGAATTCAAATGGAGAATTAATTAAAGGTAAAGTTGGTAAAGACTTAACCACAGATGAGGCATATAAAGCTGCTGAAAGATGTGGATTAAGTATAGTTTCTCAAGTCAAAAATGCATGTAATGGTAATCTGTCAAAAATAAAATCTTGCATAAAATTAACAGGATTTGTTAATTCAACAGAAGGTTTTATAGAACAACCAAAAGTCATTAATGGTGCATCAGATTTAATAGCTTCAATTTTTGGTGAAGCTGGAATGCACACAAGAGCAGCTGTTAGCACAAACAGCCTACCCTTAGGTGTTTCAGTTGAAGTTGATGCTATTTTTGAATTAAATTAAATTTTATCTTCCGATACCAAAATATTTAAATCCTTGAGATTTAATTTTACCTGAAGAAAAAATATTTCTCATATCATAAATTTTAAGATTTGTTGATGGATGTAATTTCTTAAAATTAATAGATTTAAAATCATTCCATTCAGTATGTAAAATTACTAAGTCAGCTGACTTAACAGCATCACTGATTGAATTTGAAAAATTAACATTTTTTATTTTCTTAAATTCATCTTTATATCCTGTGGGATCATAGTATTTAATTTTTGCTCCTTGTTTGGAAAGATGTGGTATCATTTCCAAACTAGATGAGTCTCTCATATCATCTGTATTTGCTTTAAAAGTAACTCCTAAAAAACAAATTTTTTTATTTTTAATTTTATTATTTAATATTTCAGTTACTTTTTTTAATAATAATTTTGATCTTGAGGAATTTGATTTTATAACACTTTTAATCACAGATAGATTAATCTTAAATTTATCAGCTGTTGTGACAATTGCTTTTGTGTCTTTTGGGAAGCATGATCCACCATATGCAGGACCAGCTCTTAAAAATCGACTACCTATTCTTTTGTCTAGACCCATGGCTATAGAAATATCTTCTACATCAACACCTATTTTTTCACATAAATTGGCAATTTCATTAATAAAAGTAATTTTTGTAGCTAAAAAGGCGTTCGAAGCATATTTGATTAATTCTGAAGCTCTTCGATTTGTAGAAATAAATTTTGCACCTTTTGATATCAACGGTGCGTAAAGATTTTGTAAAATTGTTTTGGATTTCTTGTCATTGCAACCAATGACAACTCTGTCAGGATAAATAAAATCTCTTATCGCCTCACCTTCTCTTAAAAATTCAGGGTTGGAAACTACAGAAAATTTATTTTTATTAATTTTTTTTGATAATATTTTTTCAATTTCATCACCCGTTGTTACTGGAACAGTTGATTTTGTAATTATTATCTTAAATTTGTTAATAGATTTTGATATTTCTTTTGCCACTGAAAATACTTGATTCAAATCAGCGCCATCTCCATTTTTTTTTGTGGGTGTACCAACACATATAAAAATGATATCAGATTTCTTTATTGAATCATTTAAATCAGTTGAAAATTTTAATCTTTTATTTTTAAAATTTTTTAATACTAATTCTTCTAAGCCAGGTTCATAAATTGGAACTTTACCTTGTTTAAGATTGTCTATTTTATTTTTATCTTTATCAACACATATAACTTCATTGCCAAGATCAGAGAAACATACGCCACTTACTAGACCAACATAACCAGTTCCGATCATACAGAGCTTCATAACTTTGCGATCTCCTTTGATGAATTAATATAGCCACTCATGGTTCCACAATCTAAATATTTACCAGAAAANTTATGTGCTATAAAATTTTCATTGTCGTTAATTAAAGATTGAATTGCATCAGTAATATGTATNTCACCTCCTTTGCCTGGNTTTAAATTTTTTAATTTTGAAAAAACTGTTTTGGGTAATATATAGCGACCTATTACAGCTTTATTTGAAGGTGCATCTTTAATTGTTGGTTTTTCAACAACACCTTGAATTAAATAATCAGTTTTATTTAATTTTTTATGAAGTTTATAAACACCCCACCTTGAAACAGTTTTTTTATTCACACTCATGCTTGCCATTACAGAAGCCTTATATTTTTTATGGGATCTGATCATTGATTTGGAACAGTTCTTTTTGATTATAAGATCATCTGGTAATAACATTAAAAAATATTTATCTTTAATTAAATTTTTAGTTTTGAGAACTGCATCACCAGTTCCTTTTGGTTTGTTTTGATATACAAACTTAATCATTTTTCTATATTTTAAAATCTTTTTATACTCCACAATAATTCTTGGATCTTTTTTCTTTTTAATTAGTTCTTTATAAAATTTATCATTATAAAAATATTTTTTAATCATCATTTTTTTTTTTGATATAATAAAAATTATTTCATTAATACCAGCGTCAACACATTCTCTGATTATGTACTCTAGACCAGGTTTTCCATTAATAGGTAAAAGTTCTTTTGCAAATACGCTTGTTAAAGGTAACAATCTAGTACCAAGACCAGCCAAAGGAATAATTGCTTGTTTAATCATTTAAATGTTTTACTTATTAAATAATTTAATACAAATGAAAATTTTATTAAACAATCGCATCTTACATGAAACATTGAGACCTTTTAAANATATTGGTTTTGTACCTACTATGGGGGGTATTCATAAAGGTCATATTTCTCTAATTAAAAAATCAATCAAATTTAGCAAAAAAACAATAGTAAGTATATTTGTCAATCCTAAGCAATTTAACAACATAAATGATTTCAAATCTTATCCATCAAATATTAAAAAAGATTTGGATATTTTAAAGAAAATAAAAAAAATAGATTTTATTTATATTCCTAAATTTGAAGATATATATGATAACAAAAAAATATCGTCTATTAAAATTGAAAATAAAAATAAAATTTTATGTGCAAAATTTAGAAAAGGTCATTTTGAGGGTGTTTTAGATGTAATGAACAGATTAACGAAGTTAATTAAACCAAAAAAAATTTTTTTGGGTAAAAAAGATTTTCAACAACTTTTTTTAATTAAAAATTTTATTGAAAAAAAATATGATACAAAAATCATTGGGTGCAAAACAATTAGAAATAAGAGCAAATTAGCTTTATCTTCAAGAAACTATTTATTTAGTAAAAAAGAATTAAAGGATGTAGAAAAAATTTCAAAAAAATTTTTTAACTTAAAAATTAAGATAAAAAACACTAAAAATATCAATAAATTTCTACAAAAAACAAAAGTAGAATTAGAAAAATTTTTTAATATCAAAATTGAATATTTAGAAAATAGAAACATAAAAAATCTTTCTATTTCAAATAATTACATAGGTTCGAGAATATTTTTATCTTATTATTTTAAAGGTATTAGATTGATTGATAATTTTTAAGTTTATAGAAAATAAGCGCCTACACCTAAAAATGACACGAAACCTATAACATCAGTAATTGTTGTTACAAATACACTAGAAGCAATAGCCGGGTCTATATTCATTTTTTTTAATGTTACCGGAACTAAAATTCCAAATAATCCTGCTATTATCATTGTTAAGACCATTGATATTGAAATTATAATTGAAAGAGTATTATCTTGAAACCAAATTTGAACAACAATAGCACTTATGGCTGCAAATATAATTCCATTTAAAATTCCAATGGTGAATTCTTTTACAACATTTGATGAAAAATTATTTTCTGTTAAATCATTAGTTGCAATTGTTCTAACGGTAACTGCTAAAGTTTGCATTCCCGCGTTACCACCCATTGATGCAACTATTGGCATCAAAAAAGCTAATACAACCATTTGTTCAATCGTTGCACCGAATAAACTAATACACCATGTGGCTAAAAAAGCTGTGAATAAATTTAACAAAAGCCAGTTAAATCTTCTTCTTGTTTTAGTTATTACACCATCTGTTATTTCTTCATCACCTACCCCTGCTAATCTCAAGGTATCTTCCTCAGCTTCTTCTTTTAGAACAGTCAAAACGTCATCACTCATAATCATACCAACTAGCTTATTGTTTTTATCCACAACGGCAGCTGAATTTAAATTATAGTTTTCAAATAAATTACCCACTTCTTCTTTGTCCATATCTACAGGAATTAATAATTGAGACTCGGACATAATGGAAAGCATTTTAGTATCTCTTGATGTGGTTAATACACGAGATGAAGGAACTGTTCCAATTGGTTTAAACTCCTCATTAATAATAAAGATTTCTAGAAATTCCTCTGGGAGATCTTTATTATCTCTTAAATAGTCAATTGTCTGACCTACAGACCAATTGCTAGGTATGGCTGTAAATTCGCGTTGCATTATTCTTGCAGCAGTATCTTCTGGATAACTTAAACTCTCTAAAAGTGCAAAACGATCTTTAGGTGGTAATGAACTAAGAATATTATTTTTTTCTTCCTCAGGTACATTTTCTAAAATTGATATAGCATCATCAGACTCTAAATTAGTTAAGATTGAGACTATTGAATCAGATGAAAGATAAGTAATAATTTCTGCTTGAATAGACTCATTAAGTTCTACAAATACCTCAGGATCAATTTTAAAATTATTAAGTTTTATTAAGCTTTCACGATCTGATTGATTTAAGTGTTCAATAATATCTGCAGCATCTGCTGGGTGCATTTCTTTAAAAGAATTAGTAATGAAAAGAGCATCATCATTAGCAATTTTTGATGTTACAACTTTTATATATTCTTTATTAAATTCAAAATTAACTTTTTTATCTTTTATTTTTTTAACTAAAGACATAATTCTACCTATAATTTAGATTGGACTATTAATAGATAATTAAGATAATACAATTTATAAATGAATATAGAAATCAAAAAGTCAATAAAACCAATAAATTATTTTGATGCAATAAATTTATTGGAGAAAAGATTGAATGATTTACATGAATATAAAGATAAAGAACTTATTTGGTTATTAGAGCATAATGAAATATTTACAGCAGGTACTAGTTATAAGGACAATGAGATTTTAGATANATCTATTAANCTTATAAAAACTAATCGTGGTGGCAAAATTACATGTCATGCTCCAGGACAATTAATCTGCTACTTTGTTTTAGATTTAAGAAAAAAAAAAGATATTAGAAAATTTATTACCAGTATTGAAAAAACAATTATTGAAACACTAAAAGATTACAAAATAGAAACATTTTCAGACAAAGACAATATTGGAATTTGGCATAAAAAAAACAATGTAATAAGTAAAGTTGCAGCTATCGGTGTAAGAGTAAAAAAATGGATTGCTTATCATGGGTTTGTAATAAATATAGACAATGATCTCGATCAATATAAAAAGATAATACCCTGTGGGATTAAGGATAAAGGAGTTACCAATTTAATCAAAATTGCAAATAATGATTATTCAAAATTAGATGATTTATTAATAGAAAAATTTATTTCAAATCTGAAAATCTAAGTCTTTTTGTTTTTAATAATTTTCTAAAATAATCTGGTAGCAAAGCTGTATAAGTGTGCTTAATATCATTGGCTATAAATCTTATTTGATATGAATGTAGCATTAAATTTTTGTTAATACCCTTGTATGAATTAGATAATTTATACTTAACATCACCAAAAATTGGCTGCCCCACGGCATATAATTGTTTTCTAAGTTGATGTTTACGTCCTGTAATAGGTTTTAATTCAACTAAACTTGCTTCTGAGTTTTTATCTAAGACTCTATAAATTGTTTTTGCTTTTTCTATAATTTTTTTTTCCCCATCATATCTTATTAGGTCATCATTCCANTCACCGGAGTCTTTTTCTAATTCACCATGACAAATAGCTAAATATGTTTTATGTACTTTTCTTAATCTGAATAATGAAGTTAATAATTGAGCNGACTCTCTTGTTTTTGCCATTATAAAAACACCAGATGTGTCTTTATCTAATCTATGCACTGAATAAGGTTTTGTACCTTGAAAAATTTCACTTTTAGCAAAAATATCAACTAGATTTTTTTTTGATTTTGTGCCGCCTTGAACTGAAATACCAGAATTTTTATTAAGTACTATAAAATTTTCATTATTATCAATAATTTGATCTTCATTAGATTTAATAATATTTTTAGATGGTTCAAATTTTATTTTTTTTTGAACAATAGTTTCTTTGAAATCTATATTAAAAAAATTTATAACATCATCTGTTCTAACTTTAGTAGAACTTCTAATCTTTCTCTTATTAATCTTTATTTTGCCAGCTCTTAGATACTTTTCGATTAAGCCTTGTGGAATTTTACCAATTTTAAATCTTGTCCAGCGATCAATACGCATATCATTACACGTTGAATCAACGGTATATGACTTTTTCATGATTTAAAATTTATGCTGTTGCTTGGTTCTTTTCTTCAGCTTTTAGTGTTTCTTTAGAAGCATCTTTTTTCTTTTTATCTACTCTTCTAGCCTCAACGTCTCTATCAACAAATTCTATAATCGCCATGGGTGCATTATCACCATATCTAAATCCAGCTTTAATAATTCTTGTATATCCACCATTTCTTTTTTCATATCTCTTTGAAAGAGTTTTTTTTACTTTATTGGCAGATTTATATCTTGCAGTTGGGAAACTAACATTTTTGTGGTTTGCAATGTTTCTTTTTTACCTAATGTTATAATTTTATCTGCTTGTGGTTTCAAAAATTTAGCTTTTGGCAAAGTAGTTTTGATTTGCTCGTATTTAATTAAAGAATTCAACATATTCTTTAAAAGAGCCTTTCTATGTTCAGAAGTTCTGTTTAACTTCTTATTCGCCATTCCGTGTCTCATTAGATAGCTTCCTCTAATTTTTTAGACATTTCTGCTATATTATCTGGTGGCCAATTTGGAATTTCCATTCCTAAATATAATGACATCCCTGTTAAAACTTCCTTGATCTCATTTAAAGATTTTCTACCAAAATTAGGTGTTCTAAGCATTTCACCTTCAGATTTTTGCACTAAATCTCCAATATAAATTATATTATCGTTCTTTAGACAATTCATTGATCTTACTGAGAGCTCAAGTTCATCAACTTTTCTTAATAAGTTTTTATTAAATTCAGGTTCAGTTGATACTTCTTTTACGGGTGCCTCAACTGGTTCATCAAAATTAACAAACATTTTTAGCTGGTCTTGAAAAATTCTTGCTGAATAAGCCACTGCATCTTCTGCTGAAATCGATCCATTTGTTTCAACGTCCATAGTAAGTTTGTCATAATCCAATGCCTTACCTTCTCTAGCAGTACTTATTGAATAAGAAACTTTTTTAACTGGACTGTAAAGTGAGTCAATAGCTATAAGTCCTAATGGTGGCTCTTCTGGTTTATTTAAATCAGCAGGCACGTAACCTTTTCCAGTACTTACATTCATTTCCATATGAAAGTTTGTATTTTCATCAAGATTACATATTACTAGTTCAGGATTTAAAATTTCTACATCAGGAACTTGTGTAATATCAGAGGCTTTTATTTCGCCTGGTCCTTTAGCATCTAATATAAGTTTTTTTGTTCCTTCTGAATTACATTTCAAGGCTAAAGATTTTACGTTTAAAACTATATCTGTAACATCTTCTCTTACACCCTTAATAGATGTAAATTCATGTAAAACACCATCTATTTGAATTGATGTAACAGCGGCACCTCTTATTGATGAAAGTAAAATTCTTCTTAGAGAGTTTCCTAAAGTTAAGCCATAACCTTTTTCAAGAGGCTCTGCAATAATTTTTGCATGGGTTAGATCATCACTAATTTTGACATCTAATCTAGATGGTTTGATTAATGACTTCCAGTTTTTTACATTTACATTTTCGACTTCCATTAAACTCTCCTTTTTTTTGGTGGTCTAGTTCCATTATGAGGCATGGGCGTTGTATCTTTAATTGATAAAATTTTAAAACCTCTTGCTTGTAATGCTCTTAA
>JGI26261J51718_1001095_pt1 | contig 12176 bp, 11 predicted proteins | sample SaaInlV_135m_DNA_3_FD_51718 | JGI IMG/M metagenome (IMG submission 51718)
GTCAATTTATAGTGTCAGGTATCTTCGTGAGAGCTGCCCTTGCGCGAATTGCATTGACGAGTGGACAGGTGAAAAGAGGCTTGATCCAAATTCAATACCTGACAATATTCGTCCTACTAAATTACATTCTGTCGGGCTTTACGCAATACAGTTTTCTTGGACAGATGGACATGATACGGGTCTTTATTCGCACGAATTAATGCGGAAACTATGTCAATGTGTAGAATGTCAATAAATGCAAAACACAGACCTGATTTTTGTCTTGTCAATTGAGCTGATATGAAGCATTATTTCGTAAAAGAAGGAGCGTTGCCATGGATAGCCCGTTAGTAAAGTTTTCTTTCAAGGAAGAGTTTTGCGGTCACGAAAATGCTGTGACCCTTGATTACGATTTTGGAATTGAACATTGCCCATTTTGCGGAGCTTTGGGTCATTACAATGGTGAGCTAGATAAGGTTGAATGGACTCTTCCTGAGTACCTTCGGAAAGAGGGATTAAACTAAATTCAAANACTCTATAGTTTATCCCCCTTGAGGTAAATAAGTTTTCAAACAAGCACTTACTATTTTGATCTAAGAATCCTTAGTTTCCTTAAAAAAATCTTACTGAAGTTGATTGCTTAAATCACATCCCCACTTTTTCTCGAACTTCATCCATTAATTTAGCGTCGATTACAGTAATCCCTTTTTCTTTGGCGAAATTGAGCACAGTTTTCTTTGCCATACTCCGTACAAAGAAAGGCACTTTTTGAATGCGTTGTTTAGCTTCTTCGGTCCACTCAATATCTTCCTCGGTAGGAGCTCCTTTTTTCAATTCTTCTTTTCCTTCAGCTAGTGCACCTGCCATAACTCCCATGGGGGCAGCTGTTGCTTCGGCTGCTGTTCCTCCCATTTGAACCCCAAGTTTGCTAACAAACTCAGTCTCAAATTTATTAGTTAACATGGCGATCGAATGACCGCATTTTTTACATTTAAATTTCATTGCGAGATTCTTTTTTTCCTCAGGCATTATACCGTCTACTTGTGTTTCCATTTTTTCGTCACAGGGAATACAAAGAAATTTCATCACTCCTCCTAATGAGTGTTTGGTTTAAAAAAATACTACATTCACTAAACTTTGCCCACCACTGGACAAAATACTTTAAGCTATTTAATTGATTTTAGAATTTTTTCGACTACTGAATTTATGGCTTGGCCGGTGACAGAACTCTTGTTATCCATATAGTATAACGACCCTGAGTCAGTTTTGCGTCCTATTCTTGTGTCAAAAGGAATTTTTCCTAAATAGGGAGTGTTTTTTTGTTTTGCTAAAATTTCTACATTCTCCCCTTCAAACAATGGACCCTCTTTTTCACAGTGCGGGCATGTATATCCAGCCATATTTTCGATCAGTCCAATAATAGGGACTTTCATTTTATTATTTTTGGCAATAGATTTTGAGACTATATGCTGAGAAAGTAATGAGGGGATGGTTATTTCAACTACCCCAGCTAATTCTGGGATGAGGCTTCTAATATTGTCAATTCGGTCAGAGCCTGGTGGCATGTCAATTAGCAGGAAGTCTAGATCTCCCCAGTCGGTATCAGCTATCAATTCGCGGAGAGCAGTAGATTCCATTGTGCTCACCCAGACAGCTGTGGCATCTGCTTCTTCTGTCCACATAACTGGAGAGTCTGGATTTGATAATAGCATATCCATGGACATTAACTTGATGCCGTGGCTTCCGGTTCCAGGTTGGACTCCTCGGTCATCAATTGTAAGGTTGTGACTATTTTTCACTCCGAGCAAATGGCAGATACTTGGTCCGTTTAAATCAGCATCAAGAATTCCTACCGAGTGACCTTTGTCTACAAGACAAGCAGCTACATTTGCGGTGAGGGAACTTTTTCCCACGCCGCCTTTACCGCTCATAAGCGCTACTTTATATTTGATTCGATCTAGTCGGGCTCGCAGCTTCTCTCCTAAAGCCCCAACTTGTTCAATGATATTAGACCCGCCATCTCCAGCAAGGTCCTCATAGGTCTTCATTTAGTTAAAGCCCTCTATATTATAGGTGAAAGAAATTTAGTTAGATATTCACCTATATTCTATATAAAAATCAAACTATATAAAGATTAAATTTATAAAAGGCAGAATCTCTTTCTGTTTTTTTTATTGACTAGTGATAATGATCTAATTTAAATTACAAGGTTCAGGTTAGTTGTTTAATAAAGAATATTTTTTAGTAGGTGCTAAATTTCATGTCGCTTGCAGAAGAAGATCAGCAACTTATAGACGAAGAAGAACGGCTCTACTACGAGACTATCGAATCTCTCTCAGAGCAATTACCGGACGTTCGGTCAAAAAAAATTTTTTCCAATCTTGCTGCACGTGAATTAACGAGCCAAGTTGTTAATGAATGGAAGTTTGAAGAACGTCAACCTTTGGTTTCTGATGAAGCCGTTGCTCATAAAGTTTCAGATATACGTAAAGAGACGGACAGCGTTATCGAAGAGTTGATTGAAGAGCCATATTTTGGTCGTGTTGTTACGACAGAGGAAGACGGTGAAGAAGTTTCATTTAAGATTGGGAAAAAAAGTAATATTGAAGCCGGAATTGTTGATTGGCGGAATGGTCCGATCTCCGGTTTATTTTTCAATTATAAACAGGGTGAGGAGTTTTTTGAGACGATTAATGAACGTGAGCGCTGTGGTCGGATTAAAACTAGAAGAACTTATAAAACAGATAAAGGAGTTTTGATACAGATAAGCACACCTGATGGAGTATTTAGGCGGATAGAGAGTGGTTGGATAAAACTTAAGACTGAGCAGGAGATTGCTGCTCACCGTTCTCGAGGACTTGAGTCAAACGAGAAGCGGCTACCAAATATTCTTTCATTAATTACTAATGAACAATTTGAAATGATCACTACAGACCCTAAGAGACCAGTCATTATTCAGGGGTCGGCAGGGTCGGGGAAAACAACAGTTGCTTTGCACCGACTGGGTTGGTTGCTTCATAAGGGAAACTCCCATGCGAGAGCAGAAAATACGCGTGTGATTGTAATGAATAAATCTCTTCAGATATATGTGTCTTCCACTCTTCCATCAATGGGCATCAATGGCGTTGATGCGATTACTTTTAATAGCTGGGCTTTATCTGTTATTCGGCATGCCACAGGAGGAAAGGCTTTTTTTAAATATAGAGAACTGCCTGAGTTTGTAGAAAAAATAAAATTTTCGAATGGTATTCTTGGAGCTTTATCGCAGTTTGTTAACCAGCAAGTAAGAAATGTCGATACCGCTATCTCGAGAGAGTTTTTAACAAATGAAAAATTATTTAAATTATGGAAAGAAAGCCATAACAAAGCTATCCAACCAAGATTGAAAGATTTTAAACACGATGTGAGCGAATCAAATTTGCCCATTAAGGAGAAAAAAGTTGCGCTAGACTATGTTCAAAATCTCTTAACCGGTCAGGAGGATTATATTGGTGACCTCTATAAATTGTTGTCGGATGAAAAATTACTAGGCTCTTTTTTACCTGCAGACGCCAAGTTGGGAGAGCATTTATCCTATTTAAGTCGGATGGTAGACAAAAGTAGAGGGGAAAATCATTTGGATTACTATGACATGTCTCTTATTTTGAGGCTAATCCAGCTTAAGCACGGGGGGTTGCCAAATAAACACGGTGGGGTTGATGAGTTTGACCATTTAGTTGTTGACGAGGCTCAAGATTTTGGTCCTGTTGAGTTTTCAATTATGATGGACTCAGTTGGAGATAAGCGGGACTTAACTATTGTTGGTGACGTGTCGCAGAAAATTTTATTTTCTCGAAAATTTATTGGATGGGAAAATATATTGGATAATTTGGAAGTTAAAAAAGACACACTGATTCAGCTTGAGGTTTCGTTTCGATGTACAGTACCTATTATGAACTTAGCTCGTAAAATAGAGGGTAGTAAAGATTCTGTTTCTTTTGGTCGGCCGGGTAGTCCTGTGAACTGGCATAGAGCGGTTGATCAGAATGATTTTTTAGAAACACTGGCAGGTTGGGTAAACGGTCTTATGAAAAAAGATCCGTATAAGCTAATTGCCCTTATATGCAGGTATCCAAAACAGGCGATGGAGTTGAAGGACGAGTTAGAGAAAATGATTTCTTGTGAGGTCCGAATTGGGCATCGTGATCAATTCAGCTTTGAACCGGGAGTTATAATTTCGAATATTCACCAAATTAAGGGGCTAGAGTTTGATGCAGTAGCCTTGATTAACCCTTCCGAGGAATCCTACCCAAGTAAAAGTATCGAGAGCCGCAATATGATTTATGTTGGGATTACTAGAGCTCAAGAAGACTTGCTTGTAATAGGAACTCATTCTTTTTCAAAAGTGCTTTTAAACTAGTTGTTTAATTGCGGACCTTAAACTTAAAAATATAATCCTTTAGACAAGGGGCTATGAGTGGAACGAAAGATCAAACTGCTTATAGAGTATGAAGGTAGCGCCTACCATGGATGGCAATTCCAGCCTAACGGGCTCTCTGTTCAAGAAGTTTTAGAAAAATGTATACAAAAGACAGTGAAGCAAAAGGCGACGTTGCATAGCTCGGGTCGAACCGACGCGGGGGTTCATGCGGAAGGTATGGTTGCTCATTTTACTACGGCTTCTAAAATGACTGAAGGCGAGTTTATGAGAGCTTTTAATAGTCTTCTCCCTCACGATATAGTCATTAAAGAAGTTTCGGCTGTGCCCATGTGGTTTGATGCGCGTCGCTCTGCTGGAAAAAAGACCTACCGCTATACAGTACTTAATCGCAGTTACCCATCAGCGCTTTTGTACAGGAGGTGCCTTTTTGTTCCATTTCCTCTTGATGTCGCTGCGATGAGGCGGGCAAAGAATTATTTAGTTGGTAAACATGACTTTACATCATTTCGTGCGTCGAATTGTGGAGCCAAGAATCCTGTTCGAGAAATATTCAAAATTGAACTTATTAAAAAAGGTGAATTCGTTTTTCTGATTTTTGAGGGTGGGGGATTTCTTAAGCATATGGTGAGAAATATTGTGGGGACATTAATCCAAGTTGGGCGAAGGCAGATTCATGCATCGCATGTGAAGTTGATTCTTGAGTCAAGGGATCGTCAGAAGGCTGGTCCCACAGCGCAACCACAAGGGTTGTGTTTGATTAACGTTGAATATCCTAAATCACAGGGAGAAAAGAGGTGAAGGCGAAAAGTGGCATTATGAACCCCATGTTTATTTTATTTTGTCAAAATGTTTTTATTGTCGTCAAATTTTCTTTCCATCGGGATTAAAGATTGGATAGTGTCTGTACTTATTTTTAGACAAAAAATACTTCATAGCAGTATGTAATACCCCAATCCCATAGATCACGCTTCTTCTGAAGCTAATCGATGATGCTTCCTCAAAATATTTTGCGGGACAAGAAACTTCCCCGACGCTAAACCCAAAATACATTGTTTGCAAAAGCATTTCATTGTCAAAAACAAAATCATTAGAATTTTCTAGCAGGGGTAGGTTTTCTAGTACTTTGGCGCTGAAAGCCCGATAACCGGTATGATACTCAGATAATTTTTGCTGAATAATAAAATTTTCAACCGCAGTTAGAAACCGGTTCGCAGTGTATTTATAAAGCGGCATTCCCCCTTGTAGAGCTTTGTTTCCTAAGATTCGCGATCCGATTACCGCGTCAAAAATGTCATAGGCTATCATAGAGGCCATAGATGTAATGAGTTTAGGTGTGTATTGGTAATCTGGATGCAACATGATGACAATGTCTGATCCTACTCGAAGTGCTTCTTGATAGCAGGTTTTTTGATTCCCTCCATAGCCTTTGTTTTCCATATGCACAAAGGTTTTAATGTTTAGTTGTCGGGCAATTTCGGCTGTACGATCCTGGCTAGCGTCATCGGTGAGAATGATGTTGTCGACAATATCGTGGGGAACTTCGCTATGAGTTTTTCTTAGTGTTTTTTCTGCATTATATGCCGGCATGACTACGGTGATACGTTTTCCATTGAGCATAATCGAATTCTTTATGAGATAAAGGTTGTGAAAAGTGATTCGGTTGTTAACTGAAAGATAGCTTTAAAGAATATTTTTTTGTTACTCGGCGTTTGTTTCAATTTCTACCTGATATCAAACAACTTTATTTGAACTTGAATTTGGTGGAGAATAAGGAATTTCCCACCTCTGAAAGGATTTAAGGTAAATAATAATAATGTAAAAATATTTTTTTTCAACCTTATTTCCTTCCGCGTTTAATAATAAGGTTAAAGCTTAGGCCTCATTTTTCATTTCTTCTTGCGTGAATGATTTTCATTAGTTAGGCTGTGATTTTTAGCTTGTTTAGTATTAATAGTTTCATTGTGGATACCGCAAGGTGTCATTTATTAATAATCTGAAAGAATTTTAAAATGAATCAAAAGTATACAATCGCATTACTTCCCGGTGATGGAATAGGGCCTGAAGTGATCAAAGAGGCTGTTAAGGTCTTAGGGTCATTGGAAAAAAGTCTTGGACTTGAATTATCCTTAAATGAAGTTCCTGTGGGAGGGGCTGCCTATGAAATTGAGGGTCATCCTTTGCCTGCAGGTACCTTAAACGCGGCACAAGAAGCTGACGCAGTTTTGCTGGGAGCGGTAGGCGGGCCAAAATGGGAGAAAATAGATTTTTCTTTACGCCCTGAGCGAGCTCTTCTTGGGCTACGCTCCAATTTAAATCTTTACGCTAACCTTCGCCCAGCAAAGGTTTTTCCTGCATTGGTTGATGCATCTTCCTTAAAACGAGAGTTGATTGATAATCTGATATTATGGTGATACGGGAGCTTACCGGTGGTATTTACTTTGGAGAACCTCGCGGTGTGGAATCTTTAGACGATGGGACCCGCAGAGGGTTTAATACTTTGGTCTATACGGAAGAAGAGATCAAGCGGATTGCCCGTGTTGCCTTTGATGTGGCGCGTAAGAGAGGTAAAAGAGTCGTGTCTGTCGACAAGGCAAATGTTCTTGAGGTTACGGGGCTGTGGCGTGATGTGGTTACCGAGGTTCACGAGGAATATAGTGATATTGTTTTAGAGCATATGTATGTTGATAACTGTGCTATGCAGCTGGTTCGAGCGCCGAAACAGTTTGACGTGATTGTGACAACTAACATGTTTGGNGATATCTTAAGCGATGAAGCGTCCATGNTAACAGGTTCTATCGGGATGCTGCCTTCCGCTAGCGTTGGAGGAAAAACAGCAATGTACGAACCGATCCATGGAAGCGCTCCTGATATAGCAGGGAAGGGGTTAGCCAATCCTCTGGCAACTATTTTGTCTGTTGGTATGATGTTCAAATATTCGTTCGGTCGTGAAGAAGTCAATGCTAAAATTGAGTTGGCGGTTGAATCCGTTTTGGACCGGGGAATTCGCACTCGTGATATCATGTCAGAGGAAATGACTGAAGTAACTACCCAGCAAATGGGTGATGAGGTTGTAGCGGAACTTGAGATATAGCTAATCTTATTTCTAGTATAATCANTCTAAATGGTTGATAAAAAATATAAATATAATATCGCCGTGGTCGGTGCCACCGGTGCCGTAGGTAGGCGAATGTTGGTAACCCTTGAGGAAAGAAACTTCCCTGTGGATCGCCTAAGCGCATTTGCTTCTGCTCGATCAGTTGGGCAGAGATTGCCGTTTAGGGGAGGGGTGGTTGAAGTGAAAGAACTAAGGGAAGACTCTTTCATGGGAGTAGATATTGCCCTTTTTTCTGCTGGGAGTTCCATTAGTAAAAAATATGCCCCCATCGCTGTTGAGTCGGGTTGCTTCGTAATTGATAATAGCAGCGCATGGAGAATGGAAAAAGATGTTCCTCTAATCATTCCGGAGGTGAACCCATCTGCCTTGGGTGAAAAGTGTGGAATTATCGCAAACCCTAACTGTTCAACTATCCAGATGGTTGTTGCACTGAAGCCGATTCATGATCAGTACCGCATTCGTAAGGTTTTTGTTTCCACCTATCAATCAGTTTCCGGGTCAGGTCAAAAGGCCATAGAAGAATTAAAGCAACAAAGTAGAAACATTCTTGATGGGAAGTCGGTGGAGAATCATGTTTATCCTCACCAAATAGCTTTTAACTGTTTGCCACATATAGATGTCTTTATGGAAAATGGTTACACAAAAGAAGAAATGAAAATGGTAAATGAGACCCATAAAATTTTAAGTGATAGCACGATCGAGATTTCACCTACCGCTGTTCGCGTACCGGTTTTTTACTCTCACTCAGAGTCAGTAAGAGTAGAGACGGAGTTGCCTATGGAAGTAGAGGAGGTTAAAGGCCTTTTATCAAAATCACCCGGGATTTCTTTGGTAGATAACCCTGGGGAAAATGAATACCCACTAGCAGTTGATGCCTGTGGGAAAGGGGAGGTTTTTGTAGGTCGAGTTCGTGCAGACCTTACTGTAGACAATGCAATTAATTTTTGGGTTGTTTCTGACAATCTCCTTAAAGGAGCAGCCTACAATGCGGTTCAAATAGCCGAACTGGTTCTTAAGCGGCTAGGTAATTGAATTTAAATGAGATCAACTCTATGCTATAATTATTGATAATTTTGGCAATTTAATTTTTGTAGGTATTAACTGACAAATCAATACTTATTTTTGAGGATTGAGTTATGACTGAGAAGTCCGAGACGAATAAACCAAAGCAAGGTACCGAGGCAAAGAATCAGGATATTACCCAGATTAAGGAACTGCTTTCAGTTGCCTCGCATGAAAGAAAAAACCTTCAACTTCTCGTCGAATATTTTGAAAAGAAGATTCCAGAATTAGATGAACGAAAGCAATTCTTCGATAGAGTTAGCACGCAAGTGCCTGACTCACTTCAAAAAATCGAATTTGTCAGCCAGCAAATTGAAGAAATTAAAATTTTTGACGTTCGTGTTCGAGATTTTCAGCGAGTTGCTAAAGATATAGAATCTAATCATTCCACCCTAAAGAGAGACTTGGAAGAGCTTCATCTTCTTAGTGATCACATAGACCAGAAAATAAAAAGTCTACAACAGCAAAGAGGCCTTGTTGAAAAGGCCAATGAAGATGCAGGGCGTCTCAATATTCTTGTTTGGGATATGGATTCTAAGATTAAAAAACTGGGAGAGGAAACTAAGTTAATCAAGAGTACCGACCGCAGCATAAATCGCTTAGAGCACATGCTGGAAAGCATTGAACCCCATGTGGCCGAAATTACCGGTTTCCGGGAAATGATGAAGGTTGGAAACGAGCGTGTTAAGGAAATGAAGGGTGCGTGTCGAGAACTGGATCACCGTTATGCATCAATCGTCCAAGAAAAGTCCATAGTTGAAAGCTATACTCGAGATACGGAAGAAATGAAAACTACCTTGGTTAAACTTCAANGTGATTACGAAAAAGTTCTTGGTCAAGGGCATGTTATTGAAGAGGCTCGTGAAACGCTAATACAAATGACGAACAACATAAGTAGTCTGAAAATTGAGTCCAAAAATATTTCTGTCAAAAACGAGATGATCAGNAGTATCAGCGGTAGGTTGAATGACCTAGACTCATTGTCTATTGATGTTGAAACTAAAATTAATAAGATCCGCGATGACAGNGTGNTTGTTGAAAATACGGAAGAGAAAGTTAATAAATTGAACGCATTTATCGTCAATAATCTTAGTAACAAGATGAAACTTCTTAAGGAAGAGATGAAGGCTATTGATGTCGCTAATGAGAAGATGAGCCGGTTTAATATTATTGCAGAGGAGGCTGAACAAAGAGTTCANGGACTCGANGAAGAAATAAAAAAAGTAGAATACCTTGAAGGCNCGGTTAAAAAAATTCAGACACTTAGAGAATCCACAGCAGATGAAATGGAGGAGGTAGTTCGGAAAAGACAACTGGTGGATCAGGTAGAAAAAAAGATTAATGACCTAGCTTCTCTGGTTATCAGTCTTGATGTGAAAATTGAAACTCAGGTTCAGAGAAAAGCTGTTGTCGAAAAAATGGAGAAAAAGTTAGATGGACTTGACTTTTTTATCGAAGAAGCGAACGTGAAAATCACTGAAGCTTCAAAAAAAGTAGACTTTTTAGAAAAAGTTGACCAGCGACTTGATGATCTTAAGGGAACGGCCAACGTGGTAGAGGAAAAAATACTTGATTTGACGAAAGAAAAGAGAGCTCTCGACGACCAGGAAAAGCGTATGAGCAACCTAACTTCCAAGCTTAGCATCATGGAAATTGAGTTGCAGTCTAAGTTTACAGAGATCAAGGAAGCAGGAGCAGAAATTAATGGAATTTCTGTTTTGCGAGATGAGTTGGCAACTAGTTTTGATGGCTTCGAAGACAAGATTGAATCTGTGAAAAAAGAAAATGATAAATTAAAAGAAACCGAGATAAAAATGCAGGAGATGAATTCCTTGCTCAATGATATATGTACTAGGCATGAAATCCTTGGCGAAAAAGAAGATCTGATTTTAGGTGTAGAAAAAAAAGCTGAAGAATTGTCAGCTCTGGTAAATAAAATTGATAGCCGTATACAACAAGTTTCTGCAGGTGAAGGTAAAGTTCGAGAAACCCAGCGGGCTCTTGGTGAACTTGAGGCCGTTATTCGTCGCGTGAATTTAGATAAGGAGCAGATAGAAAAAGAGGGAAGGAACCTAGATAAGATAAGCCTAAACATAGAGAATCTTACAGCTATTACTGGTGATGCAGAATCAAAGATTGACACCCTCAATCGCAGAGTTGTTACTCTTGACGAGGTCGAAAAAAAGCTTAGCAAGCTTAATATTATGTCTGAAGATGTAGATGTGAAAATACGAAACTTGAAAAAAGAGGAAAGTGTGGTTCAAAAAGCGGGTGAATATGTCAGTGAGTTAAGGTTCCTCATTAATGAAATTGATAGGAAGAAAGAGGATCTACGCTAAATCGGTGAACTGTAAATTAAGACAGAGGATTTTAGGAGTTTTATTTAAATAGATTTAATTCAATTTAAATCTGTACTTACCTAATCAATGCAAGTCCTTGATTTTCTAAACTACCTAACGGTGTTTACTTCCCAGAAAAATTTAAGCATATAAAATTTTGTGTAATTTATTTTTATTTGATTTGTAGTATCAGTTTTTAGGCATCTCTACTTTTTTTGATTGGAGGATGTGTTTATGGTTGAGAAGTTGCTTGGGGTGATTGGTGGTAGCGGTTTGTATTCGATGGACGAATTAAACGTCATTGAAAAAGTTTCCCTTGATACGCCATTTGGACCTCCTTCTGAGGACGTGGTTATCGGAGAAATAAATGGGACACGAATGGCATTCCTTCCACGCCATGGTATAGGGCACTTCATTCCACCTTCAGAGATTAATTTTCGGGCTAATATCTTTGCCATGAAAAAGCTAGGAGTGGAGCAAATTATTTCTATAAGTGCGGTCGGCAGTATGAAAGAAAAATTACAGCCAGGACATTTTTCTATTCCACATCAGTTTATTGATAGAACCACTCGCAGGATTAGCACTTTTTTTACCACAGGCATGGTGGGGCATGTTGCCTTAGCAGACCCGGTGTGTTTAGCTACCGCAGAGGTTTTGAGCTCGGCTGCACATAAGGTGAACGCGATAGTTCACGATGGAGGTACCTACGTTTGTATTGAGGGGCCGCAATTTTCAACTAGGGCAGAATCCAATGTTTATCGCCAGTGGGATGTGGACGTGATTGGTATGACAAATGCGACAGAAGCTAAGTTGGCTCGCGAAGCGAGTATTTGCTACGCTACCTTGGCGTTAGTTACTGATTATGACTGTTGGAAGGAAGAAGAAGAACCCGTTACAGTGGAAGCTGTGTTAGACATTATGCACAAGAATGTTGAAACCGCGCAAAAAGTTCTCAAGAAACTTGCTTCTAATTTTAAGGATAAGCGAAGTTGTGACTGTGGTTCCGCTACGGAAAACTCAGTAGTGACCGACTCTAAAAGAATTCCCGCTCAACTGAAAGATAAATTGTCAACCTTAATTGGATAGTGAGTCAATGAACATAACTCAATCTGAAAAATTATTTTACAAAGCTTGTGAGGTTATGCCGGGTGGGGTAAACAGTCCCGTCCGTGCGTTTAAGTCTGTGGGATGCAATCCCTTGTTTGTTAAAAAAGGCAATGGGTCCAAGATATGGGATGCGGATGGTAATGAATACATTGAT
>JGI26261J51718_1001098_pt1 | contig 12158 bp, 10 predicted proteins | sample SaaInlV_135m_DNA_3_FD_51718 | JGI IMG/M metagenome (IMG submission 51718)
TGGCTGTTCTCATCGGCATGCCCGGACCCGAAATGACTGTTTGGCCGGGACACTTTATGTTCCACCAGCGGCAGTATCGCGGATCGCTCGGTGCAACTTACCCTGACAAAGATTTCGACATGTACTTGCGACTCTACAAAGAGGGTAAGTTCCCGCTCGATAAAATGGTGACCAAGCGATACAGCCTCGACCAGATCAACGAAGCATGCGAAGACCTACAAAGCGGCAAAATACTTGGTCGCGCAATCCTCGAGTACTAAGAGAACCCTATAAAAATTGCAGTACAGAAAACTTGGCGACACCGGCGTAGACGTTTCACTTCTGAGCTATGGTACCGGTGGTCCGTCTCAGTTTGGCCAAAAAACAGGCGTTGATGATGCAGGTCGAGCAACTCTCGTAAGCAGAGCGCTTGAACTTGGCGTGAACCTTTTCGACACAGCTGAAGCCTATGATGGAGCGGAAGTGCTACTCGAAAAGGCCTTGAGGGGTCACGTCAGAGATTCGTACCTGATCGCTACTAAATGGTCGTATCGACTGGCAGATGGGCCAGTTACGGACCCCGATGTGATCGTGAAGTCGCTTGAACAAAGCCTCGATCGCCTACAGACAGACTATGTAGATATTTTCCAGATTCACGGAATGCTTCGGCATCAGTACGACGAGCTTGCTGAAGGCTACATCGAAGTTATGCAGAAGCTACAACAGCAGGGTAAGACTCGCTTTCTAGGTATCACGCAAATGCTGACTATTGACACAAAGAACGAATCGATGTCGACGGCTATGGATCGCCACCCTCACGTTTGGGATTCCGTGATGTTCAAGTACGGCATTATGAACCAGTGGCCGGCAAAACGTTCGTTTCCGCTCGCTAAATCGTCAAAGACTGGAATTCTGAACATGGCACCGGTTCGACTAACTCTCACTCAACCAGAAAAGCTAAAAGAGCGCATGACAGAGTGGGGCAATAACGATGGCAATAACGCTCTCGACTGGCTCTCAGGCGGTGATTCATCAGAGTTGATTCGGAAGGGATACCAGTTCGCTGCCGAACCGCCAGAGGTAACAACAGTTATCTCTGGAACATCGAGTATTACACACCTTGAATCGAACATTGCAGCACTAGATGGAACGTTAACCGATGAAGAGTTTACAAAGCTTAAATCTTCATACGGTGACTCAGCGTCCCCTGACTAAATTGCCTGCTTGAAACAACTTCTGATAGCTGTCAATACCTGCTCTATATCCGCTTGTAGAACTGTCAGGGCACCGAACTCCAACGAAATCTAAATACCCATCTCGGTATCGATTTCATCTTGGAATGCCGAAGACTTACCCTCGACGACGTCATCGACAGTTACCGGCAATCCGCTCATACCCGACTCTAACAAAGCATATGCCAGCGCCAGAGCATACATACCTTCCCTGGGACCAACTTCAGGCTGCATACCCGACTCAGCCGCGTGAACCATATCGAGATACTCGTACGCAAGAATTTTCGAATCAATCTGACGAAAGTCCATGTCATACGAGCTGATTCGACGAGCGCCATTCCACAAAATCGAAATCGTATCGTCCAGCTCAAAATCGGGAACCAGTTCTAGCAACGCATCTCCGGTGATTTCAGTTCCGTCGTTCCTAACGATGCGAGGTGACTCACCTGATCGACTTCGGGGTCGATACATCGTGCCGGTACTTCCAGAAATTGTGGATACTCCCAATGACTGACCGTGCGACGTGTCGGTCATCATCAGCTGTCCAATTGCTCCCGACTTGAAGCGAATCACTCCAAACGCCGTATCGATAGCAGTTTGTTCGACAATATCGCCGTCTTCGTAGCCGACCTCTTTTCGATGATCGTACATCTCGGCAAGTAATGGTGCCAACTCACTCATTGGGCCTAAAGTACGCTGCGACTCATTGATCGCAGTTTCTGCAAAGACAGTGTTCGCACCACCCATCAGATACAGAAGCATGTCGGCGTTGTGCACACCCGCATCAAGTGGTGCGCCGCCTGCCTGTTCCTTCTTGGCACGCCATACGGTGCTGTGCATAACCGCACCATCGGAGCTGTTCACTCCGATATCAAGTGCGAAATAGGGTGTACCAATCGCGCCTGAATCTATCAAAGCTTTGGTAAGTCTATTCATCGGGTCACGGCGGTAGTTCTCGGCAACGGCAAGGACTTTACCTGTCGATTCCGATACTTCCTGCATCTGACGACAAGCCTTAAGCGTTAAACCCATTGGCTTTTCCGTGATGACGTGAAGACCGGCGTTCATCGCTTTGATGGCGAATATATGGTGCATTGGCGTACTTGTGACTATCGCCACTCCGTCGAGGTCAGCTTTCGACAGCATGTCGTCAAAGTCAGTGTAGACATCTGGAGTGGCATCGGTCGCTTCACCGATTTCACCTGCAACAGTAGCCGCAACATCGTGGTGTACATCGCACACAGCTGCCATTTCAACAATGTCGAAATATTTGCGAAGTTCGATGTATCCGTGGGCATGTCGACGACCCATTCCGCCACAGCCAACCAGTGCAATCTTGAAACTCATACTCTAATTTCTCTTTATTCTAGGCATCAGAGTTACGGCAGCATGTCGACCAATGGCTGGATATTTTTGGGTTCGCCTTTAAAATCTATTCCCATATCATGAACGATCTCGACAATCTTGTCGTTGAAAGGAGTCGGCACACCAAGTTTTTTACCCATGTCCGACACGAGCCCATTAAGGTAGTCGATTTCGTTGCGTCGACCTTTTCGTACATCCTGACCGAACGATGGTACACCGCCGACTCCGCCTCTTTTACCTGCCTCGATAAATGCGGCCTCGACCTCTTCAATATTACGTCCCTCAGCAGCATCAACAATCGACTCCGCAGGAAGTTCGAGAACAGAAAACAGTTTGATGCCTTGAGCAAAAGCAACACGCGCAACTTCTGCACCCAACTGAATTCCTATTCGCAAAGGCTCAAGTTCCGAGCGCACTTCAGTAGTGCCATATCCGCTCACGCCCGACAGTGCGTTTGCCATGCAGTTGACCATGAGCTTCGACCAGCGAGCACCCCACAGGTCATCAGTAAATTCGGCGTCTGCGACCGCACTCATAACTTCAACAAGCTGTCGAGCCCTTTGAGTGTCAGATCCATCGTGTTCGGCGATTTTGAAGCCCAGCGGATAGTTATCCGTACGTATGCCGCGGCCAGGCTCCCACGCAGCAGCGCCGATCGTGATGATGCAGCCGAGCGATCGTTCAACTCCGGCAATGGCCGCCATTCGTTCGTCATTTATTCCGTTCTGGAAATCGACAAACACTCCGTGGTCCGGATCGACATATCTGAGCATGAGCGTTGTCGCCCACTCGGTGTCGTATGACTTCACTGCGATGAACGCTGCGTCAAACGGCACAGTCTCGTGCTGAAGCTCATGAATATGAATCGCCTTCGGGTGGGTGAGGTGCTCGTCGTCTTGAGTTTCGACAATCAAGCCGTCGGCTTTGATCTTCTCGACATGCTCCCACCACTGGTCGATCAGTGTGATGTCATGTCCCGCCTTCGACAGCAGCCCACCGACAACGCTACCAATTCCACCTGCACCCATAATCCCAATACGCATTAAATTTCGACTCCAAATCTTTCACGCCGTAAAAATTAAATCGCCACCAAAAATTAATATCTGGAGGCGAAGTGTATGCGTTTATCAGACGATTTTGTTGGTTCTCAGAGCCCGAATATCACTGACCGCTTAATATGGCGATTGCTGATCCTATGATGGTGACGAACTGTAAGCCTATGAGTGTCATCGTCGAGCGAAGATCGCTTTCGGTCCGACGCAATTTACGATCGTGCTCTTACTGGACTACTTACCTCCGAAGCAAAGGTGACCTGCCTCTCTCAAACGTATCCAGTTGAAAAATCAGATACTGTATCAATTGAAGGAAGTAGGGTCAGTTCAGTTCGTGATCAAAATCCGCTCGAATAAACAATTTCACAGTCAAGGTAAGCCAAGTTTCAGATTTACGCCGCATTGCCCGCAGAATCGAGCATCATCACAATTACGCAAGCCACAACTGAAGCAAAACATGATTTGGGCTACAAGGTTTTTTAAACCATCATGACTTTTTTGATCGTCAAGTTCTGATGAATNAGCTTGACCGATAAGAGTTTGGGCACGCTGCCAAATATTTATCCCACAGTGGCCGCAAAATCGAGCATCTTCGACGTTATGTAAACCACAACTAATGCATTCCATAACGATTCACTGCTTCTCTAGACATCTGCTTTTTCGGTGAAAAAAACCGCGTACTCGAGACTGGTAACGCTGATACAGCATTCCAGCAGAAAGCAGGAGGGTTCCAAGGACTATATAGGCCGAAACACGGTAAAACTGCTCAAGGTTAAAAGTGTCATAAAGAAATAGCTTAATCACACCCAAAGACATCAACCCAAGTCCACAAACTCGAATAAAAGAAGATCTCGCAATCACTCCAGCAATTATCAACAGAGTTGAATACCCTGCCCATAAAACAGTGATAGACAAAGATTTCCATTGATCTGCCGTATCAGCAGATGAGACCTGTGATTCGATGAATCGACCAACCTCGATGGAAAGCATCCAAATTGACAGAAAGTTACTAGATGCCAACAAGAATATTTGCGTCACATCATACGAACTGACTCTGTAAAGCCAACGGTAATTTCGATCCAGATCTTCCTGGGTGACAATCCACTTTGGAATCACAAGCAAACGGAGCGAAAAACCATTTCGGTATTTCGTATACAAGAACAGGCTTACGTAGAGGACGAAAATGAACCATAACGACGTCAGCGGTCTTACTGCATAACGTGAATCGATTGGGTCTACAGAAAGCAAGCTTCCAAGAGCAAAAATAAACAAAACTAGAGACAGAAACTTCAATTCATTGCTTTTCAGATATACGGAAAGCCAGAGCATAAATGCAGCGTTGGTGGACATCCCGATTATTAATGTATACCCATCAAATTGCATCGGAACAAAGACCGAAATACAAACCAGTCCAATCCCGCCGAGCATCATTCCCATAACGGGCTGACTACGGTTGGTGCGGAACGCTAAATAGGCAATCAACAAATGTACGATACCTAATCCAAGTGTCGGTATCGCCTGCCAATTTTCGAAGTTTCTAACCTCGTGATCTAAAATTCCATAGTAAGAAATAACCACGTACAAAAGCGCGTTAGACACCATCGGAGAAATATCCAACGCTCTTGGTGACAAACGCCGGATCAGATGAAACCCTGTTGATGACACAAACAACACGATAAACAAAAGTGTCAATGTGAAAATTGTAAATCCTGTGGACAGGTTTCGATCTTCATATTCGCCGAACCACAAAGCAAATCCCGCATAAGATCCGATTACTGATACTAATTTAAACCATTTCCAGTTTTTAAATATGGCTACTCCTATAACGCCAAGGTTTATCACCAGCAAATAGATAATCAGAAAATACTTTTGCCCTGCAAAAAGCTTGTCCACTTGGAAATCCGGTTCTGTTACTCCTGCATATAAAAATGGCGCTAATAGCCCGCCCGCAACTCCCAATAAAGCTAATGGCTGGGAATTTCTTTTAAACGCCAGACCCACAGATATCAAACTGACTAACAACAACAAACCTACCGCCAGCCAAACCCCCACTGCCCCACGCGCAAGTTCCGCCAGTAAAGATGAATAAAGGAGGGCTATTCCTCCTCCACTCAGTGCATGTGCATAGATCGGGTAACGAGACCAGAGCAGCTCACCAAGCACTAATAAACTTATGCCAGAAATCACTCCCGCAAGTACAAGTACTTCTTGGGTGAGCATATTTTCATCTAGGGCCAACTTCATTAAGAAACTTATGCCGAAGAAAATTGCAACTACACCAATTCTGACCAACCAATTACTGCCAAAAAGGTTTTCCAGACGATTCAATTTAATGCGCGACGGCAAAGGAATATTTTGGGATGTGCCATTACCGTTATTTCCCGATGACAAATCCAGATCTGCAACTGTGTCATTTTGCAGAATTTCAGGAACGACCCCAACAGGTACATCAGCGAGTTGCTCGGATTCAACACTCGCAACAAATCGTTCAGAAAGGCGAATCCCGCAATAAATGCAAAAAGAATTAGTGCTGAGATTCCGCCTGCTACATTCCGGACAAATTATGTGCTGCACCAAAACCCCGTCTCATTTTTCCAAGGTAGCACCAATTTAGGATTCTATTGATTGGAATCTACGCCCATATTTATTATCACCTTGATCACTTGGGCGTGTTGCCCAATACAGAAGAAGCAAAACAGGGATGAATAAGAGCCAGAAGAAGAGCACTGCAAATAGTATCCACCAGCCAGTTTTGTTGATGTCATGTAAGCGGCGAACTCCGATTGCAATGTTTGGAATGAGTAAAACCAATCCAACAAATGGAATCAATCCTGCAATAAATGAGAACAAAATCCACCACCAGTATTCTGACCTACTGGAACGACCGGAAAAGTCAAAATATCTTTGGAATCCTAAAGCTATTCCTCCAGCAAGACTAACCATCGATGTGAATCCTCCTGAGAAAAACGTCAACAAAGTATCTACAGTAATTTATTTTAAACTTTGCACCTATCAGTGACACAACATAGTGATCTAACCCAAAAAGTAGTCGAGAGTAAATGTTAGAAACTCTGGTTTTAAAGAGGGTAGAGATGACGAGAAAAAGACACAGTACTGAGCAGATCTAACGCAAGCTCCGAGAAAATGAAAAGACGAATGTATGGAGTAGCCGTACGCTCCGCTAGATATGCGAATTACCTATATGGTAATCGAAGCCTAAGAAAACTCCAGTCAGTACTATCACACTCTACTTGCCACCATTCGCTTTCCAGGCCCTAAACCGCTCTTTCGTCTCGGCTGAAATCGGGTAGTACGTTCCTGGTGGCACCTGCTCCTCGTCAATGAGACCGATCACGAACTCCTCGGCCTCTTCCTGCTCCTCGATCCAGTCGATCACTTCCTCGGCTCGATCCGCCGGCACCACAACCACACCATCGTCGTCACCAATAATCACATCTCCTGGCATAACCAGGACGCCACCAACGTTAATTGGTTGACCTTCTTCGAACGATTCCAAAAACGGCAAATTACCCGCTGGCGATCGATTCTTAGCGAAGACTGCAAGATCGTATTCGTCAGAAATCATCTGCAAATCGCGAATAGCCCCGTCGGTCACAATACCCTGCGCCTTGTTGTGCCACAGCTGACGAGTCTTCATATTGCCAAGAATGCACGAATACTCATCGAACGTGTGAGCCTCAGCTACCAGAACGTCGTTCGGCCCACACTTGCCCATCGCCAAGTACTCAGGCGATCCTCCGCCTTTACGGGTCTGCTTCAACAAATCTGGGCGTGCCGGAACAAACCGCAACGTCTGTGCTCTGCCCACCAGTGTTTTACCCGGCGTATAAGCCTTCACCCCCCTCATAAGACACAGCTGATAGTTCGCTGAAGCAAACCACTCCTGACCATCAGGAGGAGCCAACCGCCACACTGCGCTATAGGCGGTAGCGGAAGTAACTTTCCTGAATCGATCAAGGATTTCGTCTGATACGTAGGTAGGCATAAGCTGTACTGGTCCGGTTCACTGGATGAGTTCACGATTTACGATTCGGAAGTATAAGCCTGAAAGAACGGCTAAGCCCTCACTAAACAATCTGAATGCTACGATCCTTAGGTCACAAACGATCATTGAATTTCGGGAAAGCCGCTCATGCATCAACATATCGCAGCCAACGATCCACGCCTCTCCTGGGCGGGCGTTATATCTACCGAAGTGTCCAACAAGTGGGTCATGCCATGGCGCATTCATCACCAAGAACGAGAGCTATACCATAGCGAGTTAGCTCTTCGCGCAGCGATGGCCGCCGGCGTACGCGTAACGTTTCAAAGTGACACGACCACCATCGAAGGCGCATGTAATATGTTCGAAGATCGAGGTCAAATTGACCTAGTAGTCGATGACAAATTAGTAGCGTCGGTCAGCCTTGCAAACCAGTCGTCGTTCCGATTCGGAAATCTTGGTTTCGGAGCCAAAAACATCGAATTATGGCTTCCACAGTTTGGTGAAACCCGACTCATTGATCTCAAAATCGATGTTGAGTCGGAAATACTAGCGAAACCTAGTTCTACCGCCAAAAAGTGGATCACCTACGGAAGCTCGATTACGCAATGCAAAACCGCAGATTCACCAACCAAAACATGGCCAGGAATCGTCGCTCGAACCCGTGGATATGATCTGTGGTGTCTCGGTTTCGGCGGTCAATGCCATCTCGATCCAATGATCGCCCGGGTGATCAGAGATAGCGAAGCAGACCTCATATCTATGTGCCTAGGCATCAACATATATGGCTCGGGATCGCTCAATCAGCGAACGTTCTACCCAGGCATATTGGGCTTCGTTAAGATCGTGCGCGAAAAACACCCAACAACACCAATAGTCCTTATTTCACCAATCTACTCACCAAGAAGAGAAACCGAACTCAACGACGTTGGTTTCTCGCTTAGGCATATGCGACACGAAGTAAAACGTGCATATGGCACCTTGAAAGCGCACGGCGACGAGAATATCACTTACGTAAACGGCCTCGATGTTTTCGGCTCCGACAAGGCCCATCTACTGCCGGACGACCTCCACCCCAACAACGAAGGCTACGGAATCATGGCAAGCAACCTACTAAGGCTTCTCCCGAGGATCTAACCACAACGTCGCTGCACTAAAAGGAACCCGTCAACGTCGGTAAGTCGTGCGGATGATCAATGTTGTTGATGCTGCGCCAAATGCGCCATTGCTTCATCCCATAGGATTTGTACAAGTTCAAGTACTTCGGCACATCACCACAGTACCACCGCCCATATTCAGGCAATTCCGTGGTTAAAAACACCACACACAAACACAATCAATTCGAGCACTCCGGCCAATAAACCATTCACGAAAATACGGACTAATCATCTGTTGAAGCACTAACGTCAGTCGGGTGCAGTGTCTGATCTCGAATCTGAGCATCGCCCAGCATAGTTCGTCTGAATGTGCGGTCCATCTGTGAATGTATCTTCATCGCCAAAGTAGCTGTTAAGGCAACACTTAGCGTCATCACAAGTGCAGAAAGTGGCGACGCTAAATCGGCGATGGACATAATTTGCAGCAATTGCATTACAAGCCATACACCTATGACCATCATAAGAATGCTCACAGATACCACGCTGATAGCCTCAGCAGCGCTCAAGCGATTCGTCATATTGAAACGAATAAACGCCCGGCGTGCAAAAACAGTGCCGAGATCCGACAACAAGCGCCAAATTACGATTGCAGATGGCACGGCGAGCGTAACAACAGCAGCGATCACAGCTGCACTGACCAAGTCTTCAGAAATACCAATATCTACAGCCAAACTCGTTCCCGCGTTCGATATCAACATACCAGAAACTATTACCAGTCCAATGATTCCGAAACTCACTGCGGCCGATCGCACACCCTGAACGAAATTATGCGGGGCAGGTTTTGCCGGAGCCATCGAGCGACGAGCAGTAGCTATCTTCGTTGAAAATGACGATGCTTCAGTCTTTACTCTGGAAGGCATCAATCGAGCAACTAACGATCCAATTACGCGATGTGAATTAAACACCAGCGGATACAAAAACGATGACATCACGGTGCTGATCGTGACGACCGGATATAACTGGGATCCAATGGCGGCATGTTCACTACCCGATCGAGCGATCGCAAGAGAAAATTCCCCCAACTGCGGCATCCCCGTGCCCACTCGTAAGGCAGTGTCCCCATCATGACCAGTCAGGAATGTTCCTACCATTGAAGCCAATATTTTACCGACTAATAACACCCCAGTGACGATCAGTGCTGTGCCTAAGTATTCAGGTACGTCAGCCATGTTCACAAGCATGCCGATCGAAACGAAAAATAATGCGGCGAACACATCTCGAACAGGGGAAATAAGTCGAGCGATCTGCTCTCTATGTCGAGTATCACCAAGTACGGTCCCAATTAGAAATGCCCCAGCTCCAGCCGACAAGCCCATCTCACGGGCAAGAAGACCCACTCCGAAACACATTCCCAAACTACCAATCAAAAGCGTTTCACGAGATTTCAAATAGTCCAATAAATCCATCAACCGAGGAGCAAGAAGTGTCCCGAACACCAAAGCTCCAACTGCAAATACGGCCATCTTGATTACGATAGGCCAAACCTGAACTGCTCCANTTGATTCTTGATTTGCGTAGCCCGAGAAAACAGCGAGAAGAACTACAGCGACGAAGTCTTCGACCACAAGAATTCCGACTATCAACTGCCCACGCAGTGACATCAGCTGCCCGTTTTCTCTGAGCATCTGAACCAACACTGCCGAACTAGAAAAAGCCAACGCAGCACCGAGATAAACCGATGTTGTAGATGTCCATCCAAGCGCTCTACCCAAGTAATACCCGAGTGAAATCATCGCCGCTATCTCGACGGCGCCTATGAGCACTACTCGGAATCCGATTTTCCGAATTCGCTCCCAGCCGAACTCCACTCCAATAGCGAACAACAATACGACAAGCCCAACTTCGGCTACGAGTGAAACGGTCTCGGTATCAGATACAAATCTCCCTCCAAGTGCGAACGGACCAACGAGCATACCCGCGAGGAGATAGCCGAGTATCGGTGGCTGCCGAATCAAACGGAAAAGTATCAAGGCCGTTGCTGCTGCGACCATGATTAACGCGAAATCTCTTACAAAGTCTCCTGAATGCACATCTTCATAGTAGAAAAATACCTCACAAATTTCGACAATACTGAGAACAGGGTTTCGAGAGTTGTGCAATCTCAACAAGGACAATGCCGTGAAGAAGTTGTTGATACGTATTCAACTAACATCTTTAAACCAAGGTTCCACACGACAAATAGTGAGTAACAACAAATCAAAATGATCGCCCAAAATTGCCCGATTTCTGCCAAATACTCGAGGTCAATCGTTATGATTCGACACATAACTTTTCTCGAAATAACCCGCTAGGAGATCAACCATGAAGGTTTTAGTAACAGGCTCATCAGGACTAATAGGATCAATGCTGGTCAACGCCCTGTCAGATAATTTCGAGATTTCTGCTCTTGACGCACGAAGATCTGACCACGCACCTGATGTACCAACCCTAATTGCCGACGGCTCGGACTACGACACCATGTCGAAGGCCTTTGCCGGTGTCGACGCGGTGATTCACCTGGCAGCCAAAGCTCCTGTCGAAACGCCTTGGCCCGATGTTCTGAAAAACAACATTTCAGCTACTCACAACGTGTACGAAGCAGCTCGACAAAACGGGGTGAAACGAGTGGTATTCGCCAGTTCAAATCATGCTGTTGGTAATTTTGAAATGGACGAGCCATACAGCAAAATTCGAGTTGGCGATTATGAAGGACTCACGCCAGGTGGTTTCAAGATGATCGATCACAATGTGCCAGTCAGGCCCGACTCCGATTACGGTGTTAGTAAGGCATTTGGAGAGGCGACGGGCCGTTACTACCACGAGCACTTCGGACTTGAGGTCGCTTGCTTACGGATTGGCACAGTGAACCCGCAAAACAGTCCCAAAGGCCCTCAGGCTCGACCCGAAGGATCGGTTCGAACGCTGGCGACATGGCTGAGTCACCGTGATCTCGCACAACTGGTAACACAATGCATCACTCAACCACTAGGGTTCGAGATTTTCTATGGAGTTTCCGACAACACTTGGCGCTTCTGGGATACCGATCACGCCAAGAAAACAGTCGGATACTCGCCACTAGACAACGGCGAAGACTACCGATAGAACGATTTTTAGGCACGTCTCGATGATAAGGGACTAGAGATTAAGAATTGATCTAGCCTTGATTGTCGGNTTTCGGCTCTTTGTCCCTGCCATCGATAATCGGACCATCTGTGTTTACTCGAGGGTCTGGTCGATTCTCGCCCTTGCCGTCAATTCGTGGACCGTCAGTATTCACGCGACGTCGTGCGTGACGTTCTCCACCACCGTCACGCTTTGGACCACGAGAATCGCTGCCTCGGCCATCACGTCTTCGTCCGCTTGAGTAACCACCACCGCGATCGTCACGACG
>JGI26261J51718_1001099_pt1 | contig 12154 bp, 11 predicted proteins | sample SaaInlV_135m_DNA_3_FD_51718 | JGI IMG/M metagenome (IMG submission 51718)
GTTCGTGGGGAGTTGGCATGCGGGCTTCCATGCCCATTACCGCGCTGCGTACTGTGCCGTGTCCTACTTGTGCAGCGATATTTATGGTCGAGCCCGCCTGTTCGAGGGCGTTCAGGTAGCCGTCCATGGTCGACCAGCCCGGTTGGAAGTCGGGATCGTACTTGTCAGTTCGGTCTTTGAAGCCGGGAATTGTGTTTTCGTTCAAAGGCGCACAGTAGCTCATGCCACAGTTGCCCATTAGTTCGAAAGTTACGCCTTGGGTGAGTTTCGAATCGGCGTGGGGATCGATAAGGAACGAATTGTCGGAATGGGTGTGTAGATCAATAAAGCCAGGAGTGACCACTTTTCCCGTGGCATCGATTTCTCGTGTTGATTCGCCGGATATCTCACCAACCGATACGACGGTGTCACCCTTGATTGCGACATCAGCTTTGAATCGTTTTGAGCCCGTTCCGTCGACTACCGTTCCGTTCCTGATGATGAGATCGAACAATTTTGTTCTCCTGCGAGTCATGGATCACCGGGTGTGTAATTCCAGTCGACTTATTCAATGGATATGGGAATCTGGCGGCTGGATTTCTAGAATGGGCATGAGCATACCGCGGATTCGGGAGTAATATGTTTCGGCTGACGATCAGATCTCACCACTGGTGATACATTGATTCTTTCGGTAAAAGACGATGGAACAAATGCACGCTGGCGGCTATGGAGTCGGTTTCGAACATCGGAAGCGGCTACTGGAAAGAACAAAAATATGAAGTTTGTACGATTTTCAATTGGTGGCGATGCTGCCTACGGTGTTGTAGATGGTGACACTGTAAAAGAAATTTCTAATTCGCCAATTGGTCAGGACTACTCCGAGACGGGTGGAACGTACGACCTGAACGAAGTAAAAATCCTCGCCCCAAACCCGCACCCAAGTAAAATGCTCTGCCTGGCGTTGAACTACGGTTCCCATCTTCTTGGTGCCGACCGGCCTACACGCCCGCAGCCGTTCTACAAGAACACTAATGCGATAATTGGCCCTGGTGACCCGATCAAGCTTCCTGCTGACGCTGGTCTTGTTGTTTGTGAGTCTGAACTAATTGCGATCATCGGTAAGGAAGCCAGCAAGGTTTCTGAAGCTGAAGCTTTGGATTACGTTTTTGGCTACACAGCCGGTAACGATGTGAGTGCTCGCGAGTGGCAGTCGGGTGCGAACTCCGACATTCAATGGTGGCGCGCCAAGTCGTCCGACACGTTTGGGCCTACAGGTCCGTTCATAGTTACCGACATCGATCCACAGAATGTTTCGATTCGAGGATTGGTGAACGGTGTTGAGGGACAGAAGTGCCACTCGTCAGAGATGATTTTCACTACTGCTCAGGCGATATCGTTCCTCAGCCAGTATGTGACTCTCTACCCGGGTGACATGATTTGGACTGGTACTTCGGGAACAACTCCGCCAATCAATGTTGGCGGTGATGTGACTGTTGAGCTTGAGCACATAGGTGTGCTACACAACCCAGTTATAGCTGGGTAACGATGTCACCTATTCTGGGTGGCAACGCCACTTTTTCTGGTAGTTCGACTGTATCTGACTGAATTGAAAAGCCCGTTCGCCCCATNATTGGCATTGGCGAGCGGGCTTTTTTGTGCCATTGGCACACTTTCTGAGTGCTTCCGTCGTCCTTCGATTGGCTCAGTATGACACCTGAGTTGGCGGCTTACTTGGTGGATGTTTGTTAATTGAGATCGCTCAGCCTGTCATGTTGAATTTATTTCAGTATCAATCTCATGAATTAGTCGTCGTCGTTCGATTGCACAATAAAGACTGGCGTATTCGTTCTACTCAGCGGATGAACGATAGATCCTGAAAATCCAGGATGACACTTGTATCGGCAATTCCCGGCGGCCAACTACGCGTGCGTTAATTCGAACAGGGGCATACGGCCTCTGGCTTCATTGCGGAGGATTGCTTCTTCATCGGGCGTTATTGGGGTGAAGTCTTGCGCCACTTCTACTGCCATTTGCCATAGTTCGGGGTCGCCGGGCGGTATAGCTGCGGTGATCGGCTGCGAGAGAGTCCAGCGNAATGCGAGCTTCATTAGGTCACGATCTTCGATCGGGACGTACCAGCACTTTTCACGAAGACGGTTGTCACCTTCTTTAAGGTTGTGATGAGCGGCTCCTTTTAGAGCCATACGGGCGACACCACGTTTTTCGGCTTCGTCCATGATTTGAGGACCAAAGCCCGCTTCGAACCAAGTTGTGAAATTGACTGGGAATAGCACGGAGTCGAATTCGAATCGACCCATCAGCTCGACCGCTAATTCAGCAGAATGCACAGAGAATCCGATGTGCTTGACGAGTCCTTCGTCACGGGCTTTAGCGATGACTTCGAGCGCTCCGCCAGGTCCAGTTGTNACTTCAAGGTCTTCCTCGGTCGTCATCGCATGCATTTGGTAAAGATCGAAGTGATCGGTGCGAAGAAGTTTTAGCGAATTCTCTAAATCGGCGCGAGCTTCGAGGCCGGTTCGATATTTAGTCTTACAAGCTAGAAATACGTCGCTTCGGTAATGTCCGAGAGCGGGGCCGAGCATATTTTGGGCGTTGCCATAGCCGGGGGCAACATCAAAGTAGTTAATGCCCTGATCAATAGCCCACGACACGTAGCGTGACGAATCCTTTGCCGACTCTTCTTTTACGACAATGCCAGCGAAAGCAATGATTGAAAGTTTTTGGCCGGTCGTTCCATAGTCGCGATATTGCACAATTGTTCCTCACTTGCGAGCGGTGAGAGTGCATCGTACTACGGTGTTGGCGGTGTACAGANGTTTGTTAGAAGATTCTGAGCGAACGATAGATCCTGAACTCATTCGGCTTTGCTCAGGGTGCGAATGAATTCAGGATGACGATGACTCGATCGCCAGAGACGCTTATCTGCCCGGCATCCGGTAGATGCTTTTCAGACGAAAATCTTTGAACCGCCCGAAATCGTGCCTTTGGCATTCACCCGATGCCAAAGTTTCGGGATACTTCGCCTTCGGTTAGCCAGTAGAAAATCAGGTATCCACCCACGAGGATCAATACGCCCGCCGAGATTGGGTGAACGTACGGCATGATTCGGCGAATCTGATTCACCATTGCGCCCTTGAACACCGCAATGCCGACAGTCAAAACCGTAATAACGAACGTCATTCCGAGTGCGTAAGCCAGGAATTGCCCTGTAGCTTCCACTACTCCTCCNGTCGCCAGCGAACTACTTATCAGTCCTAGAAAGATTGGCAACGTGCAGCTTAGCGACGCAATCGCGTACGAGATTCCGAAAAGGAAATAGCCCTTCACACTGGTGTCGGAGGCNATGCCGATTTTCGATGCAGCTGACTGTGCTCGATTGTTGTAGAGCTTGCCTCCTGCGAAAAGGTAAGCGCCAAGGCCGGCCAAGACGAATCCGAGGAAAAATCCGATCCACGGGAAGATCACGATGAACGATCGTGCTCCTGTGGATATTGCTAGGCCGACTCCGCCGAATAGTAGTACAAATCCTGCTCCAAGAGCCGCACTTACGTAGAGCGCTTTAAGCAGTGAACGAGATATTCCACGGGCTGAGGTACTCGATTCAGTCTCACCTTGCTGATCTGTTAGGTACATCGTCAAGAATGCAGGAAGCATCACGAATCCACACGGATTCACAGTCGCAACCATCCCGGCAGCAAAGGCGAATCCGAGAGGTAGGAACGACCCGATGTCGCCAACTAGCCCCGAGCTGTCGGAAGAGTAGCCGAGTGCGCTCCCGATGAATCTGTTGGTACCGGGGCCAACTATCAGTCCGGCAACTAGTGCTATGCCGGCAATAAAAGCGGCTATGGCTGCAGGAATGGGAAGATTCTTCGGATTGAATCCGACCGCGTCTTGAGAGAATTCCGTACTTAATGATGACATTTGCTGAGGAGAGCCTTCCCGAGGCATTTCGATAGGTATGTAGTTTTGTTTCCCGGCAGTATGGGAAATATTGTTACTCGCACTGTCGAAGAATTACTGAATCTGATGCTTGTAGCGTCAGAGAGATTCACGATACGGCCAATCACCGGAAAATGGGGTGTCGAAATTATGGTTAGTGGTTGTAGGTTAATACGCCAACTATCATTGCCAAGATTGCCTAGGGCGTTTTGATCCTTGAGTGCTCGATCCGTTTTTATGGTCTTATATTCGAACAATTTTAGGTCGCACTAATTGGCGTTGAAGGTTGATAACACACAGCCGCTGCTNATCCCGCTGGATCAAGACACTGTTTCTCAAGAGATNCCACGGATTATTGTGCATCTCGCCATTTCAGACAACGATCTCGAGAGCGCCATGTTGAGCCTGCTTGGTCGCAATCCGAGATTTTCGGTCGTAAAAGGAAGCATCGGCTATGCCGTTGAATCGGACGTGCGGTTGATCGACGAGCGTCCTGATTTAAATCAGCTTCGAAATTTAGATGAGAAGATACCGCCTAAATTGGTTTACATAGGACTCGACGATACAGANGACTCNTTAAGCGAGGCTGCGCGTGCAGGTGCGTGGGCATTTGTTAGCGAAGGTGCTGATTCAAGCGAGTTGGAAGATACGATTTGTGCAATTACCGAAACTGGTGGTAGTCCGTTATTGAAAACTATTGCTGCTAGTCAATCAGGATCTACTTCTTTACTGGGCGAGTTGTCCGCGATTCGAAGCGATTCGACTGAGTTTTATGCTGAGCAAAACCCGCTTACTGCTTACGAGATACGAATTCTCGAACTGATCGCTCGAGGAGAGCCCAGTAAAAACATCGGAAACATTGTTGGGCTTGCTGAGCAAACGATCAAAAACTACGTTGTGAGAATCTTCATAAAAACAGATACTCACAACCGTGCTCATGCGGCTGCGTTGGCAGCTCAGCGTGGCTGGTTGTCGTCTCTCGACAGCGAGTAGTTATTAGTTCCGAATCGACTCGAAATTAGGGTCTGGATTTGAACTAGAGCTGTGTTAGAATGAACACCGATTCGTTGCACTATAGTTCGGCGCAGGCAAGTCCTGCGTCTATTTGTGTGCGGCGGTAATTTTTATACCAAGCCGGTTCTAAAGTTGTTGAACCGGAAGTAGAGGCAAGTAATTGACGACTTCAGAGACCCCGCAAGTTGCTGCAGTAGAAACTGAGCAAGAGGAGACTCTGGCGCCTCTCGACCTGCGTTCGCTTTTTGTCGCTGGTGTGCACTTCGGTCACCCTTCTAAGCGATGGAATCCAAAGATGGAAGAGTACATTTTTGGCAAGCGCTCGCGTGCACACATCATCGACCTATCCAAGACAGTCACCTCTCTGAAAGCCGCTAAGGAATTCGTAGAGAAGATTATTGGACAGGGTGGCGAGTGTTTGATGGTCGGGACTAAGGCCCAGGCTCAAGGTGCTATCAAGGAACAGGCCGGCAAAGCCGGTGCGATGTACATCAACCAGCGCTGGTTGGGCGGAATGATGACTAATTTCCAGACCATTCAACCTCGAATCGAGCGATTGGTTTTTCTGGAGGATGCATTCGCTAAAGGCACCGTTGTGTCGCAGACGAAGCGTGAATCACTCATGCTTTCGCATGAGGTTGAACGATTGAACAAGTTCTTCGGTGGCATCAAGGAAATGGTGAAGCTGCCGCAGGTTTTGTTCATTGTAGATATCGAAAAAGAAAAACTCGCTGTAGCTGAAGCACGGCGACTTAAAATCCCTATCGTTGCAATCGTCGACACGAACTGTGACCCTACGGAGGTCGACTTCGCCATTCCGGGTAACGATGACTCGGTACGGTCTATCACTTTGATCACACAGCACATTGCTGAGGCGATTTCTAGTGGTAAGGCTGCTGCGAAGTTTGCTCGTGAAGAGCGAATGGCCGCGGAAGCCGAACTTGAAGCTCAGGAAGCAGCAGCACGAGCTGCTGCGCAGGCAAAGGCCGCTGAACGAGCTGCCAAGGCTGCTGAAGAGAAGAAGGCCGCCGACGCTAGGCGGGCTGCTGAAAAAGCCACACCTGAAGCTGAACTGAGAGCGGAAGCAAAGACTGAAGCTAAGCCAGCTACTGCAAAGCCTGAATCTGAGCTTGCTGTTAAGGCAGAAGAAAATCCAGCTGCTGTTAAGTCAGAAGCTAAAGTAGAAGAAAAGCCCGCCGCTAAGGCAAAGGCCGCTCCTAAGAAAGCTGCTGCAAAGCCTGAACCTAAGGCGAAAGCTGAACCTAAGGCGAAAGCTGAACCTAAGGCGAAAGCTGAACCTAAGGCGAAAGCTGAACCTAAGGCGAAAGCTGAACCTGAACCTGCTAAAGCAGATGCTAAAAAGACTGATGATTCTGCTGACTCCAAGTAGTCGAGTCAGTCAGTTTCAGTCGTAAGTAAATAGAAATTAATTAGGCAACCGGTTCCGATTATTTCGGTCGGTTGCCGAATGAGGGTAAAGACGTGCCTGTATCAGCTGCACAAGTAAAAGAACTCCGAGACAAAACCGGAGCCGGCATCATGGACTCAAAGCGAGCCCTTGAAGAGGCCGATGGTGACATCGCCAAGGCNGAGGTTNTGTTGAACGAAAAGGGATTGGCGTCAGCCGCTAAGAAGGCTGGTCGCGAAACCTCTGAAGGCTTGGTTGTTTCTTACATTCACACGGGTGGTCGAGTAGGTTCNCTGGTAGAACTAAACTGTGAGACCGACTTTGTGGCTCGGACAGAAGACTTCGAGGCTCTCGGCAGAAACGTTGCTATGCAAGTTGCTGCCATGAGCCCACTTCACGTTGATCGTGAGTCTGTTCCTGAGGGCGAAGATGTAAAAGATGAGCAACTTCTTCTCGAACAAGAATACATTCGAGATTCGAGCATTAAGGTTGCAGAACTCGTGAAAGAGACGATCGGCAAGCTCGGCGAAAATATTCGTATAAAACGGTTCTCACGCTTCGAGCTAGGTGGATAATTGAACAACTAAATGCCCGGCCAATTGGCCGGGCATTTTTGTAAACCTTGATAACGTAACGACGAGAACAAATCGCACTGAACTGGAGAAGCTGAAGACGATGACTGAACCGACATATTCAAGGATCATACTGAAAATGTCAGGGGAGTCGTTCAAGGGTAGCGGCGAGTTCGGGTTAGATTCGGACACCCTCGAGTACGTTTCCCATCAGATTAAAACTATCGCAGACATGGGCGCCGAAATTGGCGTTGTTGTCGGTGGTGGTAACTTCTGGCGCGGTGCGGATTACGAGCAGACTGGCATGGATCGTTCTACTGCCGATTACGCCGGAATGTTAGCAACGATTATGAACGCTCTCGCTTTGCAGGATGCACTGGAACGTGCTGGCGTTACAGTGCGTACTCAATCAGCTATTTCCATGTCCTCCGTCGCCGAGCCGTACATTCGTCGTCGGGCTGTACGCCATATTGAAAAAGGCCGGGTTGTAATTTTTGCTGGCGGTACCGGGAACCCGTACATGACGACCGACACGGCAGCGGCTTTACGAGCTCTGGAAATTGGTGCGGATGCATTGATAATGGCGAAGAATGGCATTGATGGTGTTTACGATTCAGACCCGTTGAAGAATCCTTCGGCGAAGAAGTACGAGAAAATTTCGCACCACGAAGCTATTTCNAAGCGTCTGCAGGCATTAGACAGCACGGCTCTTTCGNTGTGCATGGATAACTCGCTTCCAATAGTGGTGTTCGACNTTTTCAAAACGGGAAATTTGGCATCGATTTTGTCTGGCGATAACGTAGGTACGCTGATTACAGTAGAAGCTAACTCGTAATGGTTCTTTCCGTATTGTCTTGCGAGTAGTAATCACTTGTGGGCGATTGTATTTTTGAAATAGTGAGAGGGATGCTTAACCCTTCCGCAAAGATTGGTTCGGGGGAATACGATGCTGGATGAAACTCTCGACGACGCGAAACAGCGAATGTCGGACACAGTTGAAGCCCTAAAGAGGGAAATGTCAGGTGTCCGAACTGGTCGCGCCGCGACGGGACTGGTAGACAACTTGAAGATTGATTATTTCGGTAGTGAAATGCCGCTGAACCAGTTGGCCCAGATCAACGTCGGCGATGCACGTTTGCTGGTGATTCAGCCGTGGGATAAGAACGCTATTGACCCTATTTCTAAAGCGATTCAGAATTCCGACCTCAGTATTTCTCCTAACATCGATGGTGCGATTATTCGTCTCAATCTTCCTCCGCTTACTGAAGAGCGACGCCGTGATCTGGTTCGAACAGTCAAGGCTCGGGGTGAAGAGAGTAAAGTTTCGATACGAAGCGTTCGCCGGGATGCACAGGACATGATTCGAGCGATTGAAAAAGATGGCGATGCTTCGCAAGACGACTGTCAGCGAGCGCAGAAGGATCTTCAGAAACTGACTGACGATTCTGTTGCAGTTATCGAAGCCGAGTCAGCTGCTAAGGCTGAAGAGGTTATGCAGGTTTAGATCTGCTCTGAACTCGGAATTCTGCGAGAATTGCCGTGCCGTAGACTTGTATTCCAATGGCGCGTAGATCGAGATTGATAGCGAATGACCGCCAACTCCGAAGCATCTAAACGCAGCGATAGCTCAGACCCTATCGCTCCACTTCACGTTGCCATCATTATGGACGGTAACGGACGCTGGGCTCAAACTCGCGGTCTTGATGTATCCGAGGGGCATCACGCCGGGTTCGAGAACCTACGCCGTGTAGTTGCCGATTTCGCGAAGCGAGGTGTTAGCTATCTTACGCTCTACGCCTTCTCCACCGAAAATTGGGATCGCCCGGAATCTGAAGTGAACGGGATTCTCGAACTGGCGATCGCTGTGATTGCTCACGAGGCCCAGCAGCTCAATGAAAACGGCGTACGGATCAAGCATTTGGGTAGAGTTGATCGTATTTCTCCGGAACTGCGAGATGAACTCGAGCAGGCTGTCACGATTACTGCAAGCAACACCGGATTAACACTGGGAATCGCCTTCGACTACGGCGGTCGGGCTGAGATCACTAACGCTGCAAGACAAATGATTGCCGATGGTGTTTCTGCCAATGATGTCGATGAATCTAAAGTCGCAGAATACCTCTACACGGCCGATATGCCTGACGTCGATCTGTTGATTCGCACTGGCGGAGACTTCCGNATTAGTAATTTCCTGTTGTGGCAGACCGCTTATTCTGAGTTCTACTCGTCGNAAATACTGTGGCCCGATTTTTTCGGAGAGCATATCGACAAAGCGTTTGAGTCTTTTAGCGAACGCCAGCGTAGATTTGGCAAACGAGCCTAACTTGCCTCTATTCGACGAACTCGCAGATTCAAACGTTAGCGGTTCTGAACCCGCGACCGGGTATGGGAATTTATATTGCGAATTCGAATAATCAGCGCATTTGTCGGAATTCTAATCGTACTTCTGACGATATGGCTTGGACTGCTAGGTATTGCCATATTGACCGTTATCGCTGGTGTTATTGGTGGACATGAGCTTGACCGAATGATGCGGCCTGGCGGTTCGACTTCCGGAAGCATCCGCATAGTGTCGGTGGTAATGGGGCCGGCATTGCTTGCTGCGATTGCCTCTTGGATGGTCTCGGAAGGCAAAATTTCTGGTGACCATGTGCCGATCACGATTGCGATTATTTTTGCGTTAGCAATGCTCCTCAGGGGAACCGCCACCCTCGGAAGATCTTCCTCGAATCGAAAAGCTAGCGACTGGGCGTATTGGGTATTCGCAGCGTACGTTGGGCTATCGCTTGCTCACGCTCCTGTTCTAGTCGAACTGGACAAAGGTCGAGAGCTAATTCTGTTCGCAATTCTGACGACATTCGCGATTGATTCAGCTGCGCTGTTCGTTGGAGTGTCGGTAGGTCGTCACAAGCTCGCACCGAAAATTAGCCCGAAGAAATCGTGGGAAGGCGCCGTTGGCGGGATCCTCGGTGGTGTGATTTCTGCGATTGCGATCGATAGTATTTTTGATATTCCGTTTTCGACACTCTACGCAGGCATCTTAGGCGTATTATTGGGCGTATCTGGTGTTGTGGGCGACCTTTACGAATCTTGGATCAAGCGACGAGCGGACGTGAAAGACAGCGGCACTCTGATACCTGGGCATGGCGGTATTCTCGACCGGCTCGACAGCGTGATGCCGAACTTGGTGGTCGTATACTGGGCAGCACTTTGGAGCACGTTATAAAAAAGATAGTTATTTTGGGTTCGACTGGATCAGTCGGCACTCAAACTCTCGACATAGTCCGAGCTTTTCCTGAATTATTCGAGGTTGTAGGTCTCTGCAACGGTCGTAATACCGATCTCTTCAAGAAACAGATCGACGAGTTCAAGCCCGNATATTTCAACACGCTGGGCGAAGTCGAATCTGGCTATGGCGGGGCTAAATTTGCTCCAGCCGAAGAGATCGCCTCTCTTCCAGAAGTCGATCTTGTTATGGCTGCAACCGTCGGCTGTGCTGGGATGCCACCAGCGATAGCAGCGTTGCGCGCTGGCAAAGATCTTGCACTTGCCAACAAAGAAGTCATCGTGATGGCAGGAAGCTTGTTGATCGACGCTGCCAGAGCTGGCGGATCGAAAATTCTACCCGCCGATAGCGAGCCGTCGGCAATATCGCAATGTCTTGAAGGTGAGGCGAGTGATCCGTCACGACTGATTATTACTGCCTCGGGTGGAGCATTCAGAGATCGCACGTGGGATTCGCTCGCTCATGTCACGCCGGAGCAAGCTCTAAAGCACCCGACGTGGACGATGGGTCCAAAGATCACCATCGACTCCGCAACGTTGATGAACAAGGCGTTTGAGGTAATCGAATCGAGGTGGATGTTCGATATTCCTTTCGCGCAGATCGACGTTACTATCCACCGCCAAAGCATCGTTCACTCCATGGTCGAGTTTGAGGATGGAACTCTCAAGGCTCAGCTTGGGCCAACTAGTATGTTGCAGGTGATCCAGCATGCACTGCTGTACCCGGAGCGCCACGCCAACAGCAATTTGCCGAAGCTCGACGCTATGAAGATGGGATCGCTTACGTTCGAGGAGATGGATCAATCGTTGTATCCATGCTTCGAACTTGCCCTTGAATACGGTAAAAAGGGGGGAACGTACCCCGCAGTACTCGCAGGGGCAGACGAGGCAGCTGTGCAACTGTTCCTAGATGGCAAGATCAAGTTCACCGAGATGCCTGACCTTGTCGCTAAAACTCTGTCGGCGCACGAGTCCATTACAGCGGCTTCAGTTGAAGACACTATCGATGCTGCAAGGTGGGCAACCGAAACCACACTGATTCGCCACAATCAANCCACAATTCTCAGCTAGCATTAAGACATATGCCAGAAACAGTATTTTTCGGTGTCGTCACGTTCCTTATCGTGCTCGGCCCCCTCGTCATCCTTCATGAACTAGGCCACCTATGGACCGCCCGTAAATTCGGAGTTAAGACTCTCGAATTCGGATTTGGCTATCCGCCACGGGCCGGCGGACTTTGGAGTGGCAAAACTCCAGTCTTCATTGATACCGAGACAATCTACGAAATCGACAAAGAGTCGTTAGTTGGCAAGACTGTCACAATTCGAACAGTGCGCGATGAGCAGGGCAGGTCGCTTGCAGTTAGCGTTCGACCACGTGCGAAGGGCGATGACGCTGAGGCGTCTGAAGGTGGCTTGATCGTCACCGGCAAGATCAAATCTATCTATGGCGACCAGGTGATAGTTGCCGATATGTTGTGGTCGTTCAACTGGCTTCCGCTCGGTGGGTTTGTTCGCATGGTTGGTGAGGAAAGCAGCAGCGCTGTTGATTCGCTTGGTAGTAAGCCTCGGTGGCAGCGGATTACCGTTATGGGCGCAGGCGCGTTCGTGAATCTGGTGATTCCGTTCATTCTCCTACCGGTAGTCCTAATGATTCCGGCAGAGAAGCCCGTAGGCGATGTAACTATCGTCACTGTATTCCCGGGCTCACCGGCAGATGAAGCAGGAATTCGACCCGGTGACCAGATCGTCAAGGTTGATGGTCGAAAAATAGAGAACATTTCCGAGTTGCAGCAGGCGGTAACTGTGAAACTCGGTGCTGAGAGTACGTGGGAGATCCAATCGGGTGTTCCAAATATTTTTGCTCGACCGGCAGAACCTCAGTACCAGTACTCGGGCGACATCGAGAAAGTCACTCTGATACCTCGATGGAA
>JGI26261J51718_1001107_pt1 | contig 12111 bp, 8 predicted proteins | sample SaaInlV_135m_DNA_3_FD_51718 | JGI IMG/M metagenome (IMG submission 51718)
TATTTCCATTACAACAATCAACCTGAGAATGTAAAAGCATTGGCTGATTTCTGCATTGATCAGTACCCTGCCTATTTCTCTAGCACTCCAGCTGCATATGAAGATTTTTTTAGAGTCATTGTAGGGCGAACTGCCAGCATGATTGCTCACTGGCAAGCCTGTGGCTTCAATCACGGAGTTATGAATACCGATAACATGAGTATTTTGGGAGAGACTTTTGATTACGGCCCTTATGGTTTCATGGAAGATTATTTGCCAAGCTACGTTTGCAATCATTCTGATCATCAGGGTAGATATGCATTTAAAAACCAACCCTACATTGGGCTATGGAATTGCTCTGCTCTAGGGCATGCCCTCTCATCACTTATTTCTGAAGAAGCTCAAGGCAAGATCCTGCAAACATATGAAGAAATCTTTCAAAGTACTTTGGCAGAACTCTTCAGAAAAAAACTAGGTCTAGAGCAAGAACAATCTGAGGATGCTACTTTAATTCAAGGACTATTAGATATTATGGAATCTGAGAAACTCGATTACACCAATACTTTTAGAAATCTCACACAAGCTCTGACCAACAAAACAACTCCAGAGCTAGATTCTGATATTGCAAAGAGCTGGATTGTCTCTTTTCAAGAAAGACATACCAAAGAAGGTTTATCTGTAGATAGAAAATTAATTTCCATGAATCAAGTTAACCCAAAATTTATCCTGAGAAACTACATGGCCCAAGAAGCTATTGATGCTGCAGAAGACTCTAATTTTTCTAAACTAGAAACTTTAATTGTTGTTTTAACTAAGCCTTTTGAAGAACTTGAGGAACATCAAAAATTTGCCAATAAATCTCCAGCTTGGGCACAAGATTTAGAGATTTCTTGTTCTTCTTAAGCATGTAATAATCTTGCTGTGAAAAAATTAAATCTCTTTAAATTAGTTGGCATGCTTTCAATTCTGGTATTAATCTCCAGTTGCAATATTCCTTTGGTGCCTTTTATCTAAACCAGTCTTCTATTTAAACTTTAAAGATTTTTAAGAGAGTTAAAAAAAGCTAAATTAATAGATTCGTCTAGATGCACTATTTCTTTGTAAGAATAGGTATTGAAATCATGTCTTGGACAGTGCGTGACTCGAAGATCTTTGAATCTATCAGCAAGTTCATTAGCTGAAATGTTCTTTAAAGTATTAGAAATAGACCTTAAATCTAGCTCGCTCTTAAATATAGCCAAAGGAAATCCAAAGGCATGCATGTCGCGCACAATATTTTCTAACCCATGAGGCCATTCAATTGAGTGATTCTCAAGCGAACTAGTTTCTTTGATGCACTTAAAAACCCTGGCACATTCCATCACTATCATTGAGGTACCATTGAGCTTGCCTTCAATGCTATAGCCAGCAATATGGGGAGTAGCAATAAAGGCTTTTTGGATAACTGCTGTTGATGGAGCAGGCTCATTTAGCCACACGTCAGCAACATATATTAAGTCTTGAGACTCCATAACGAATGCTTCGGAAACGACTCCTCCTCTAGACGTATTGATTAAAATTTTATTTTTTAAGTCTTTTGTATGAGAGCCATTGATAAGTTCTCTGGTTGGATGAGCGCCTTCTGTTGAATAAGGGACATGAAGCGATATTAAATCACATGCGAGAATCTTATCCATCTCAACCAAGAATGTATCTGTTAAAAAAGGGTCGTGTGCATAAACCTGGATATTGAGAGCTGAAAGCATTTGATACAGTTTTTTACCAATATTGCCATAACCCACAATGCCCACGCTCTGTCTGACATTAAAAAGACCCTCTTGAATTAGTTCTCCTATTGCAGCCATAACGTAATGAGTAACGCTTGCAGAATTGCAGCCTGGCGCATGTCTCCAAGCAATGTCTTTGTCATTCAGGTATTTAGTGTCTAGGTGATTGATTCCTGCGGTTGCTGAGCCAACAAACTGAATTTGAGAGTTGTTACATAACTCTTGATCCACCTGAACGGTTGAGCGAACTAACAGTGCGTCGATGTCTTTAAGATCATTAGACTTAAGTTGATCAGATTCAAAATACTGTAATGAATATTCAGCATCAAATAAGTCTGATAACCTTGATTCAAGATTGGGGATTTGAGAGTCTGAGGCTATATTAATCAATGGGTCTTATTTCTCCAGATGATGCTTTTAATCCAGCTCCAAAGAGTGTTGTTGCCTAGGGTGTACCTATCTAGTAGATCAAAATCTTTAGCTAATTTAATAGGGTCCTTGAAAAAATCTTCCCTGGTAATAAACTCACCTTCATCTAGATTGCGAATAAAGGCAGCAGGATTTCCTGCATAAATACAATTAGGCGGTACATCCTTGGTGACCACCGATCTTGCTCCTATGATGCTGTTCTCTCCAACCGTAACACCTTTGCAAATCATTGCATCCTCACCCACCCAGACATTTTTTTCTAAAATCACTGGTTTAGGCTCACCAACAACTTTGGTTCGATCGTAAATACCATGCCAGTCTGCATCAGTAATACATGCACCATGTCCAAACATACAGGAATCGTCTATGGAGATTTTAAGAGCTGCCATCATTCTCACGCCCGGTGAAATTAAAACATAATTCCCTATCTTAATTTCTCCCTTCCAATCATCGGCATCCCAGCTTGTCATTTGTATGTAGTCGTCAGGAGCAGCAATAAAAGTAGCAAAATCTCCAACGCTAATACTGGAACCAAATAATTTCATAAATTTAGGTTTAAAAAATACCGATCCATTGCCTAGATATTTGAATTGAGGTTTTACAAAACGCTTAACGTAATGCCTATTCATCTTTGATGTTATTTTTTTAAGCCAATATGGCCGATTGTCCTTTCTGATTTTTTCTCTCCAGCGATACCACTACTTGTATGATAAAGTACCGAGAAATTTCTGGGCTTATTTTTTTGAAAAAATTACTAAAAGAATTAAAACAACTTCTCAAGATTGGGGTTCCCATCTTTGGTTCCCAAATCTCATACATGGGCATGGGTGTCACAGATACCATCGTGGCAGGTCAAGCCAGCGCCTTGGATTTATCGGGTCTTGCTATTGGAAATGCCTTAACAATGCCAATCTACTTTCTCTTTGGTGGATGCCTGTTTGCTGTAACTCCTATAGTTGCTCAGCTCTTTGGAGCAAAACAATATGAGATGATTGGTGAAAAAGTACGCCAAATATTATGGTTAAGTATAGGCATTGGGGTTATTGGATTTTTTGCCTATCGAAACTTGAGTTCCTTGATACCATTTTTTGATATTGACCCAGAGATTGCCGTCATCTCTGATGGCTACTTGAAAGCTATGTCTTATGGTTTTGTTGCAAATATGATTTTTACTTGTCTGCGATGTTACAGCGAAGGAATGGGACTAACTCTACCAGTATTCTGGATTGCATTTATTGGTATGCTTCTTAATATTCCTTTGGATATAATTTTTGTGTATGGGTATTTTGGTATTCCTCCCATGGGTGGAGTTGGATGCGGTATTGCTACTTCAATTAATGTAATTTTAGGTATGATGATCCTCGTTGTGGTGATTTTAAGAAAAAAAGAATATGCCAAGACAAAACTATTCTCTCAATTCTCTAAGCCAAATAAAGAGACCACTCTAGAAGCTCTAAAATTAGGATTCCCCATAGGCTTTGGTCTTTTTGTAGAACTCAGTATGTTTTCTGGGGCGGCATTAATCATTGGCTCTCTGGGAGCAGCAGTGGTTGGAGCTCATACAGTAGCTATAAATATTGCAAGTGTGTTCTTCATGCTTCCTCTTTCTATTGGTCTTGCCGCAGCAACCCGCATAGGTAATCTTGTCGGCGAAAAAAATCTTACTCAAGCGCAATATGCCTCGTATGTGACAGTGCTAGTTTGTTTTGCAGGGGCCTGTTTTAATACTGTTTGTATTTTTACTCTTAGGGACAGCTTAGTATCTCTTTACTCTGGTGATATCGAAGTGATTGCAATTGCAGTAAATCTTTTGCTGTTTGCGGCAATTTTTCAGATACCAGATGGGCTTCAAATGGGTGCGCTTGGAAGTTTGCGAGGTTACAAAGATACTTTTGCACCTATGCTAATGCTGATTGTTACTTATTGGTTTATCGCTCTTCCAGTAGGATATTTTCTTACGTACTTCGGAATTTTAGGGAATCCACTAGGCGCTGCTGGAATCTGGATAGGGATGATTACTGGTTTGGTATTATTTTCAACATTAATAATTCCAAGATTAAATTACACCAGCAATAAATTTATCCTAAAAGCTAGCCAAGAACCTCTTTAGCCTTAGCGCCAATCTGCAATAAATTCTCAGCAATGTGCACGCCACATTCTTTTAGTTTTTTGATCTTATCAGCGGCTGTTCCCTTGCCACCAGCAATAATTGCACCAGCATGACCCATTCTTTTGCCTGCAGGAGCAGTTTGCCCTGCTATGTATGAAATAACTGGTTTAGTTACATGGTCTCTGATGTATTCAGCGGCTTCTTCTTCAGCAGTTCCACCGATTTCACCCACCATTACGATTGCTTTAGTTTGCTCATCAGCTTCAAAGAGTTTTAAAGCATCAATAAAAGATGTCCCTGGAATAGGATCGCCACCAATACCCACACATGTGCTTTGACCTAAACCTAAGTCTGTTGTTTGTTTGACAGCCTCATAGGTCAATGTTCCAGACCTAGAAATAATACCAACGGAACCTGCCATATGAATGCTGCCAGGCATGATGCCAAGCTTAGCCTCTCCAGGCGTGATTACCCCTGGGCAGTTTGGTCCGATTAACTGGATGCCAAGCTCATCTATACGCTTTTTCACAATAAGCATATCAAGAGTTGGAACACCTTCAGTAATACAAATAATTAATTTAATGCCGGCATCTGCTGCCTCTAAAATTGAGTCTTTACAGAAAGGTGCAGGCACAAAAATAATTGAAGCATTTGGTTGAACTGCTTCCATTGCATCATGAACAGAATTAAACACTGGAGCGCCTAAGTGCGTTTGCCCACCCTTGCCAGGTGTAACACCACCAACGATGTTTGTTCCATACTCAATGGATTGCTCTGAGTGCAGTGTTGCTTGAGATCCAGTAAAACCTTGAACCAAGAGACGCGTATCTTTATTGACTAATATGCTCATTTGCTTAACTCCACTGCTTTTATTGCTGCATCTTCTAGATTATTCAAACTCACTATTTCAGCACCAGATTCTGCAAGAATAGTGCTTCCAATGTCAGCATTATTTCCTTCCAGCCTAACGACTACAGGAATAGAAACGCCAACATCTTCTATGGCTGCTAATATACCTTCTGCAATGAGATCACATCTCACTATTCCTCCAAATATATTAACTAAAACTACTTTAACTTCTGGATCTGCCAAGATAATTTTAAATGCCTTTGAAACTCTTTCTTGAGTAGCTGTTCCACCGACATCTAGAAAATTAGCAGGAGCGCCTCCAAAATACTTGATTGTGTCCATGGTGCCCATGGCTAAACCAGCTCCATTAACCATGCAACCAATGTTGCCCTCCAACGACACATAGCTTAAATCATGCATTGCTGCTTCTGATTCACGAGGATCTTCTTGAGAAGGGTCATGCATTTCTTGAATTTCTGGCTGTCTGTAAATTGCATTTGTATCAATGTTTATTTTTGCATCCAGGCAATGCAATTTACCGCCCTGAGTAATGACCAATGGGTTAATTTCCAGCAAGGTTAAATCATGGGTTACAAATAAATCTGTTAGTTGAGGCAACATCTTAGAAAATTCTTTAGATTGCTCTGGGTTTAATCCCAGTATTTTTGATATTTTTCTTGCTTGAAAAGGCATNGGTCCAGTTAGCGGATCTATTGGCTCATAAATAATTTTTTCTGGAGTGTTCTCCGCCACTTCCTCAATATTAACCCCTCCCTCTGATGAACCGATAAACACAATTCTCTGAGTTCCTCTATCAACAACGGCGCTCAAATAAAGTTCCTGAGCAATATCTGTGCATTCTTCAATAAGAATTGAGTTAACCAGTTGTCCTTGGGCATCAGTCTGATAAGTCACCAAGCGTTTACCAAGCCAATGATTCGAAAAATCTACAGCCTCTTCAGGGGTATTAATCAGTTTAACTCCCCCAGCCTTGCCTCTTCCACCAGCATGAACTTGAGCCTTAATAACCCATTTAGTGCCCCCAATATCGCGACAAGCATTAATTGCATCTTCTGCTGATGTAATAACTTTATTTTTTGATACTGGTAAGCCAAACTTAGCAAAAAGTTGCTTGCCTTGATACTCATGAAGATTCATTTTTTTCTATTTCCTATATGTATTGCATTCCCATTTACTGCCATCGCTGCTTCGTGCAAAGCCTCTGAAACAGTAGGATGACTAAAAATAGTTAACCCTAAATCCTCAGCACTAGCACCAAACTCCATAGCAACCACACCTTGCTGAACAATATCTGCAGCAGATGGTCCGAAGGCATGAACGCCAAGTATTGTATCTGTTTTTTTGTCGGCTATGACTTTTACAAAACCTGTACTCTCACCAGTTGCCAAAGCCCTCCCACTAGCAGCAAAAGGAAATGATCCTGATTTAAATTCAATCCCAGATTCTGATAATTCTGCTTCATTTTTTCCAACCCAAGCCACTTCTGGATGAGTGTAAATTACTGACGGTACTAAGTCATAATGCATTTCGGCATGTTTGCCTGCAATTCTCTCGACAACCATAATCCCTTCTTCTGAAGCTTTGTGAGCAAGCATGGGACCCCTAACTACATCACCAACAGCCCAAATATTTTTTACTTTGGTTTCACAATAATCATTTACAGGAATAAAGCCTTTTTCATCTAGTGCTAAGCCAGAATTTTCATCAAATAAATTAGCGGTATTAGGTTTCCTTCCCACAGCTACAATTAATTTATCAACTATTAATTCTTCGTCACCATCCTTTTTCTTAAAGCCAATTTTGACATTTTTGGCAGTTGCTTTAGCTGAGGTTACTTTGCAACCAAGGTTAATATTTAGCCCTTGTTTATTGAATTCTTTTAGCACATCTTTTGATACTTTGTGATCAGCCATTGGCAAGAAATCATCCATTGCTTCAAGAATGGTTACCTCTGATCCAAGCCTTGCCCATACACTACCAAGCTCCAAACCTATAACTCCAGCCCCTATAATGCCTAGTTTTTTTGGGACAGATAAGAATTCTAGAGCGCCAGTGCTATCAACAATATTATTTTGATCAATGGGGGCAACGGGTATGTTAATCGGCAAAGAGCCACTTGCGATAACTATGTTTTTGGTNTCAATAATTTCAGATTTGTTATTAATAAGGACTTCNACCTGGTTGGAGTTNAGCACCTTAGCTTCTCCAAATATTGCAGTCACCTTGTTTGCTTTAAACAAGCCGCCTACCCCNGCTGTCAACTGCGCAACAACTTTATTTTTTCTTTCCATCATCTTGGGTATATCAAGCTTTGGTTTAGAGACTTCAATCCCGTGGTCTGAAAAATGATTTAGAGCATCTGAGTATCGATGAGAGGAATCTAAGAGTGCTTTTGANGGGATGCATCCAACATTCAAGCATGTGCCTCCAAGCTGTGATTTCCCTTCAGAATCAAAAGATTTTTCAATACATGCTGTATTTAANCCAAGTTGAGCTGCTCTGATTGCAGCAACGTAACCTGCTGGACCACTTCCTATGATAACTACATCAAACATAAAGATACCCTATAAATTTAATAACAAACGTTCTGGTGATTCAAGTTGGTCTTTAATAGCAATAAGAAAAGACACAGCTTCCTTGCCATCAAGCAATCTATGGTCATAGCTCATGGCTAGATACATCATGGGCCTAATAACAACTTCACCATCTAAAGCAACCGGTCGATCTTGGATTTTATGCATACCAAGAATGGCGGTTTGAGGTGCATTTAAGATAGGAGTCGAGAGTAAATTTCCATAAATTCCACCATTAGAAATGGTAAATGTGCCACCCTGCATATCATTAATACCTAATTTTCCATCTCGTGCTTTGCCCGCATACTCTAATATGGATTGCTCAACTTGAGCCATTGTAAGATTATCTGCATCTCGAATAACTGGAACAACCAAACCTCTTTCAGTAGAAACAGCGACACCAACATCTTGATAGCCATGATAGACAATGTCATTTCCATCTATCGAAGCATTAACTAATGGAAATTTTTTTAAGGCTTGAACAGAGGCTAAAACAAAGAAACCCATAAAACCAAGTTTAACGCCATGCTCTTCTTCAAACTCTTTGCCATATTTGGCTCTTAAATCCTTAATCGGCTGCATATCCACTTCATTGAATGTGGTCAACATTGCGGTTTCTTGTTTAACACTTAGCAGTCTTTTTGCAATGGTAGCTCTCAATCGAGACATAGGAACTCTCTCCTCGTCTCTGCCAGTTTGAGATGGCTTCATGCCAATTACTTCTTTCTTTTGTGGTGCTTTGGATGAGGATTCTGAAAGATGATTTACCACATCTGCTTTTGTTACTCTGCCGCCTTTACCTGATGCAACAACATCATCAGAAGCTAGATTATTTTCTTTTAATAATCTAGTTGCAGCAGGCCCATTGAGCTTCTCCTCTTCTTTGGGATTTCTTTGCTTGGGCGCAACTTCAGTCTTGAGTGTTGGTTCTGGGTGTTGCTCTGCCTCGTTATCTGAAGAATGATCAGATACTTTTTCAAACTCAGCAATTAACTCGGCACTCTGAACAATTTCGCCAGCAGGCTTGTAAATTTTTGAGATAACCCCATCAAATGGTGCAACGACCTCCAAAACAACCTTATCAGTTTCAATTTCTGCTATTACCTCATCTTGCTGAACTTTTTCTCCTTCCTTTTTTACCCAATTCGCAATGGTTCCATCAGCGACTGACTCTGGAAACGTTGGTGATTTTACTTCTGTAGCCATATTCTCAATACCCCTATATTGTTAGTGCCTCAACAACTAAATCCTCTTGTTGTTGATTGTGTAATTTATTTAATCCGACTGCCGGCGCTGCTGCAGCTGGTCTGCTGACTAATCTAATCTGATTTTTTGAGACCCTATCAAGGACTCTTTGAATTCTGTGGCGATGACTAAACCATGCTCCCTGGTTAGCAGGCTCTTCTTGACACCATATAAAATCTTCAGCGTTGTCATACTGTAATAAGATTTTCTCAAGCGCGTCATATGGAAATGAATACAGTTGCTCTATTCTGATTAATGCAATGTTGTAGAGCTCCATGTCATTCTTCTTGTTTAATAGATCATAGAAGACTTTTCCAGAGCAAAGAATAATTTTTGTTACTTCTGCCTTCTTTACTGCCGTTCTGTCATCAATCACATATTGAAATTTTCCATGAGTCAGTGCTTTCAGTTCGGATGTGGCCATTGGATTTCTTAACAAACTCTTTGGCGCAATTACGATTAGCGGTCTGCGCATTTTGCGAATAGTTTGTAATCGGAGCAAATGAAATATCTGAGCTGGAGTGCTAGGAACACATACTTGTATGTTTTCATCAGCACACAATTGTAAAAATCTTTCTAATCTTGCGCTGCTATGTTCCGGTCCTTGACCTTCATACCCGTGAGGCAGAAGCATGACAAGGCCAGAAAGCCTTTCCCACTTATGCTCGGCCGATACGACAAATTGATCAATTACAACCTGAGCTCCGTTTGCAAAGTCTCCAAATTGAGCCTCCCAAATTACCAGTCCAGAAGGTCTAGTTGCTGAATACCCATACTCAAAACCTAAAACAGCCTCCTCAGAGAGCAGTGAATCATAAATATCTATGGTGGTATTAGCATTATTAGCAGCGTCAATTAATGGCATAACGCCCAAACCATCTTTTTGGTTATGCAGCACAGCATGCCTATGCGAGAAGGTTCCCCTTCTAACATCTTGTCCAGTAAACCTAATTGGATAACCTTCAGTTAATAAAGTTGCATAAGCCATATTTTCTGCAAATCCCCAATTGACAGGCATTTGTCCATCAGCCATTTTCAACCTATCATTTAGAAGCTTCTCGACCTGTTTTTGGGGTTCAAAATTTTGTGGAACGCTAAATGTATTTTTTGCTAAATCTGTAAAGTTATTTTCATCAAACGATGTATCTGTTTCCTGTTTCCACGTTTGGTTCATATATGGAGTCCAATCAAACCATAGTTTTTGGTTTGGTTTGGTAGCTAAGTTATGAGCAACATTATCTCCTTTCTCAATAGAGGTTCGATAGTTTTTTTGTATCTCATCGCAATCTTTTAAAGAGAGAGCTTGTTCTCGGATGAGACGTTCCTGATACTGATCTGTTACTGACGGATGGTTTTTAATGGCTTGATACATCATTGGCTGAGTAGAAGAAGGTTCGTCAGCTTCGTTATGCCCTTTTCTTCTAAAGCAAAACATATCCAATACAATGTCTTTCTTAAAAAAATTTCTATATTCGCAAGCTAATTTTGCTGCAAAAACAACCATTTCAGGATCATCTCCATTAACATGCAAGATTGGTGCCTCAATAATTTTAGCTACATCAGTAGCATAAGGTCCAGACCTGGAATCCTCTTCACTGGATGTTGTAAATCCAATCTGGTTATTCACTATCACATGAATACTGCCACCTACCCCATAGCCCCTGGTCTGAGACATTTGCAGAGTTTCCATTACTACGCCTTGACCTGAGAATGCAGCATCACCATGAATCAAAATTGGCACTACAAGGTTTTGATCGCTATCATTCAGCCTATCCTGGCGAGCGCGAACAGAACCCACAACCACTGGGTTAACAATCTCTAAATGAGAAGGATTATTGCCAAGAGATACATGCACTTCTCCATTTGGAGTAAGAATATTCGAAGAAAATCCTAGGTGATATTTTACATCCCCCGTGCTAGCTCCTTCTAGTTCAAAATCTTCTTCAAATGCAGCAAATAATTCTTTAGGAGATTTTCCTAAGACATTCACCAAAAGATTTAACCTACCTCTATGGGCCATACCAAAACAAATTTGCTGTGCTCCGAAAATTCCACAATTTTGAATCAAGCTATCAACCAATGGAATTAGAGATTCAGCCCCCTCAATCCCAAAACGTTTCATGCCTGGATATCTTGATGCTAAGAATTTTGCCAAGCCATCCGCTGAACTTAAGCGTTTATAAATATATACCTTTTCATCATCAGTAAAATCAATCTTGCCAAGATTTGGCTCTAATCTTTGTTGGAACCATTGTCTCTCATTAATACTGGAAATATAGTTATATTCAATACCCAAATTTCCGCAATAGATTTTTTCCAATGAAGAAATAATCTCAGCTAAAGAAGCAGTATCTTTATTAATTCTAAGTGAATCAGTGCTGAATTGCTTTTCTAGATCACTTTGATCCAGCCCATGAAATGATAATTCCAAATCCTCGCAGTGACGAGCAGGTTTCAAGCTCAATGGATCTAATGTTGCCTTGTGATGCCCTCGATTTCTGTATGCCTGAATAAGTTGGATGACTTTAATTTGCTTTGGATCTGTATCTGACCCTATCTCTACATTTCTTTTCTGAGCTTGTGGCTTAATAGATTTTGCTTTGATCTTAAATCTATTTATTACCTCTTGATGTGAAGCTTCTTCTCCAGAGGCTTCTGATCTAGGCAAAGAGTTAAAATAGTGCATCCAGTCCTCAGGAATCGAGCTTGGATCTTTCAGGTAAGATTCGTATAAGGACTCAAGATAAGAAGCCTGTCCACCACCTGCATGAGAGGTGGAAATAAAATCCTCGTTATTAATCATCTGCTAGCTTGAAGTCGAAACCGTTGAAGCAATAATATTAGATTTTTTTTGCTTATTTTTTAGCAGCATGGATTTAATCTCTCCAATTGCCTCGTTAGGATTGAGTCCCTTAGGGCAAACGGCGACACAGTTCATTATTCCATGGCATCTGTAAACGCTAAAAGGATCCGATAGATTTTGAAGTCTTTCAGCTGTTTGAGTATCACGCGAATCTGCAATAAATCTATAGGCTTGAAGAAGAGCTGCTGGACCAACAAATTTATCAGGATTCCACCAAAATGATGGGCAGCTTGTTGAACAACAGGCACATAAAATACATTCGTAGAGTCCATCTAG
>JGI26261J51718_1001112_pt1 | contig 12067 bp, 10 predicted proteins | sample SaaInlV_135m_DNA_3_FD_51718 | JGI IMG/M metagenome (IMG submission 51718)
TCCAGCGATTCAAGGAATCTATGGACGATTTCATGAAGTATTTACGAGAGACTCCCCCGGCTATGGGGNACGATCGCGTTTACTACGCTGGTCTGCCTGAACACGAAGAATCGATCGACCGCCATGAACGTGGCATTCCGCTTCACCACGAAGTAGTCGAATGGTTCGATTCAGCGACCGACGAATTCAATCTCTCACCTTTGGAACGATAGGAAGTACAAAAACTATGCTTGAACACTTTCACGTTCCTGGAGCCGACCGAGTGATGATCCGTCGTGAGGATCTTTTCAAGACCACGGCCGATATTTTCGCGGCGATGGGAATGTCACGCGAAGACGCTGAACTGGCGTCTGACGGTCTGGTCACCGCCGATGTACGAGGCTGCGAGACCCATGGCGTTTCGAACATGCTGCGAAACTACTTGCAGTCTTTCGCCGAGGGGAAGATCAACCCGACTCCAAATTGGAAGATCACAAAAGAAACATCGGCTGTAGCCACTATTGATGCCGACAAAGCGCACGGATTGATTATTTGCCCAAAGGCGATGGACATTGCAATCGAGAAGGCCAAGAAGGTCGGTATCGGTGCTGTGACGATCCACAATAGCAACCACGCAGGAATGATGGCGTACCACGCGATGCGGGCAATGCCGCACGACATGATCGGCTACGCGATCACAGGTGGTGGTGCGGTAATGGTTCCTACCTACGGAGCAGAACCCAGAGTTGGTGCAGTTCCACATGCCTGGGCGGTTCCTGCCGACAAGATGCCACCGTTTGTTCTAGATATCTCTTCTTCGTCAGTTGCTGCCAACAAAATCCAGCTACTCAGGCGCACGGGCGCTAACTTACCTCCCGGACTGATGGCTGACGAAGAGGGCACTCCGATAATGGAGGAGCAGGAAGTTCCCAGTGGGGTTAGGTTGCTTCCGTGGGGATCGACTCGCGAGCTCGGGTCGCACAAGGGTTACGGTATGGCCGTTATCGGACAAGTTTTTTCTGGGATTTTATCCGCCGGGCTTTTTGGAATCAGTGTTCCACCGGGCAATGGATCGCAGTTCGTGGCGGCGTTCAGCATCGATGCATTCCGAGATGTTAACGAGTTCAAAGGCTCGATGGACGAGTTTCTGACTTACTTGGTGGATACGCCACCAGCTAAGGGTCACGACCGAGTCTACTACGCGGGTCTTCCTGAGCACGAGGAAACCGAACTTCGTGAGAAGAACGGAATTCCTCTTCACCGCGAGGTTATCGAATGGTTCGATTCAGAGACCAACCGGCTTGGGCTAGAGTCCATCAGACGGATTTAGCAAGAGTCATCTTTGACTCATGCGAAGGCGCACCGACGAGGTCTCCGACACGCCTGTGTTACCTAAATAGCGGCTCGTTCGAGCTCGATTACGTCGATGTCGTCCGCTTCGAATTCGTCGTCATCGTCTGCGTCATCGAAATCAGGTTCGTCGGTCCCATCGATTTCGTCCAACACAGCAACTGGCTCCAATTGAGGAGTCACTACTACGTCATTTTCAAGACCCGTCGGCTGTTCGATTGAGCCGTTCGACCTGATAGATCGAGAGTTGATCGTGTAGCCGCATGTAAGGCAGCTAAGGAACGACCCGAAGTTATCGGATCCTAATTCGACAGTTCCATTTTTGCATCGCAGGCAAGATTTGAAATAAAGCACCGTTACACCTCCATTTGTCACAGCGGACACCGTGGCCAATTCGCTTCTACTTGCGGCACAAGCACATTGCGAACGGGCGACATCCTATCCGGTAACGGTTATTTAGTCGTAGGTACTTTTTGTACGAGTTTTGGCAAGTTTTGAAAACATCCATTTAATCGCCGATTCGGCTGAATCAAAAACTTCCATATTTAGTTTATGAAGTTAGAAGGCTTCGACGGTGATCAGGAATATGCTTCACTTCAGACTCCGCACAATCTGCGTATCTAAACGCAATCTGTGCGCCAGCAAATCGGTCAAAGAATTCGGAGACAATATCTAATGGCTAAGCTCTACATTCTCGGAGCGGGTACACCGACCCCAACTCCTACTCGATTCGGCTCGGCGTACATTCTCGAAATAGAGGGCGAGAAAATAATGATCGATTGCGGTCCGGCCACGACTCACAAACTCGTCCAATCTGGACTCTGGCCACTGGATATCGACTACATCTTCTTTACTCATCACCACTTCGATCACGACATCGACTATCCATGCTTCCTGCTGACACGATTCGACCAGTCGATTGGCAAAGAGAACCAACTACAGGTGTTTGGGCCAACCCTCACTGAGAAAATCACTGAAGGCGTAATCGGCGAGAATGGCATCTTTTCTCACGACTGGAAGGCTCGAATTTATCATCCNCTGTCACAAAAAGTTTACATCAACCGTGGCGGAGTTCTTCCCCGAAAAGCACCCAAGATTCTCGCTCGCGATGTAGGAGTCGGAACGGTTTACACCGGCAACAATTTCGAAGTGACCTCAGCGAATGCCGAGCACGTCCAGCCTTACTTGGATTCACTCGCATACCGAATCGAAACGAAGTCGGGTAAGTCGGTTGTGTTCACTGGTGACACTCAACCGTGTCAGTCGGTTATCGATTTGGCGAAAGACGCTGACGTACTGCTTTGCATGTGCTGGGACGATCAGGAGTGTATGGATCACGACGGCGAATCGCCGGGTCAGTGCGGTACTTTGGGGGCGGCGCGCATGGCAGAAGAGGCTGGCGTAAAGAAGCTTATCCTCGTTCACATGGGCCCGAACATCTCGCAGCACGGTGTGCTTGAAAAGGGCATTGGCGACATTCGAGAGGTCTACAGCGGACAGGTCATATATTCCGAAGAGCTAATGGCAATCGACATCTAAGAGTTGGACGATCGTTTTTGTCTGTTCGTCGTCATCTAATGAATCACAATCAAACAGCCTCAACGCAAACGAAGGAATCGAGGATGTTTGATTGTTGAGCAAGAGTTTGAATCCGGCGCACGGTCGGGGGTTAGCCGTGACTTCAGGTACCGTGGCCATGGAGTTGTGCTCTGACGGACAACCATTTAAAGAATAGGAACTTCTTTTGTTCGATCAGGACAGCAGCGGCTTTCGAGGCAAGGTTCTTTGAGACAAGAATCTCGACGCCTTTCTCTTTCACCGTTTGGTAAGCCGTTTTGTTGGCTTTCTTAGCGTAGGTATCGACCGATACCGAGGCGTGACCGCCTCAGCCGAGTCCGGCGAGATAGTCGAGAGCAACAGGCCGTTCACGGCGGTCTAGGTACTCTCGGGCTGCATCTGTTATCAGAAGTTCCAAATTATTCCTCGTCGAGTCGATTATCGGCCGCTTGTTGCCAACGCTGGCAACCATGGTGTTCCACAGAATGGATTCGGTGGTTCGATGCTATCGGCTGCCCAATCGATTCATCTTCGCCGGTTGCCGTGACTATGTGAGCTCCCGTTTCATCTGATCGAGTCCCATCGGCCCGAGTTTCAGCGCTCTATTGTGCCAATCCTTTAGATCGAAATCGGCGCCAGTTTTTTGCTTTGCTGACTCACGGGCTTCGAGCCAAACGCGCTCTCCTACTTTGTAGCTGATCGCCTGACCAGGAATTCCCAAATAGCGATCAACTTCTGAAGCTACGAAATCAGCCGGGAAGTGAACTCGCTCTTTCATGAACTCCAAAGCTAGATCACCCGTCCAGACTTCACCGGGGTGAAACTCTGAATACCTAGGAATCTTCAACCCAAGATGCATTCCGATATCGACAATCACTCGCACGCAGCGAAGTGCTTGCGCGTCGAGCATGCCCATGTAGTAGTCGGGGTTTTCGAGGTATCCGAGTTCACCCATAAGCCGCTCGGCATATAGAGCCCAGCCTTCAGCATGACCAGATGTACCGGCGAGCAGTCGTTGGAACCTCGATAGATCATCAGTCATCGCTACGTTAGTGGCGATCTGGAAGTGGTGACCGGGGACGCCCTCGTGATACGCAATCGACACTTCGCGCCAGATAGGAAACTCGGTTTTGCCACCGGTCGGATACCACGTCCGACCCGGTCGAGAGAAATCTTCTGAAGGCCCGGTGTAGTACATCGCAAGGGCACCGCCGGGAGGCGAAATCAGCGCTTCGATCTTGCGGACAGGATCAAGAATATCGAAGTGAACACCGTTCATCTCTTCTATTGTTTTGTCTTGAAGATCTTGCATCCACTGGCGAAAGTTGTCTTCGCCTTGGATCATTTTTGCAGGGTCGGTTTCGAGCAGTTCAACCACCTCACCTATCGACGCGCCCGGTTTTATACGTTCGGCTGTTTTGGTCATTTCTGACCGCACCCACTCAAGCTGTTCCCAGCCCCATTCGTAGGTTTCTCGGGGATCGATCTCGGCTCCAAGATATCCCTTTGCGAAAAGCACGTATCGGTCGCGCCCTACTCCGTCGACAGAAGTTGCATGCGGTAGGTACGACTCACGCAGATACACAGCCATTTTGTCGTACGCCTCCGTAGCAGACGCCGAGGCATATTCGATTCGTGTACTGAGAGAATCGTTGTTGATATCAGAAGTAGCGAGAGCATTAACAAGCGAGTCAAAGAATGGCGAGTTGTCGCCACCACCTGCCCATGCCTCGCACTGCTCGGCGGTTCCAGTGACTTGACGTTCGGACGTAACCAATCCCTCGGCACGACCTATGTCGAGGGTTTCTCGGTACCCGGCAAGGGCACCGCCTATTTTCTCCATTCGAGAAGCGATATTCTCCCACGCCTCGACAGAATCCTGCGGCATGAGGTCGAACACCGATCGAATGCTCTGTACAGGCGAGAACAGAACGTTCATATCACGCAGATGCTCGCGTGATTCGAATTGTTCGTGCGAAAGCGAAGCTTCGTCGATGAACGTGTCTTTGCAAATCCGTTCACGCTCGTTGGTCGGCTCGACGGCCTCCATCGCTTTGAGCGCTGACAAACTTTCAGCGTGGAACACCTCGGCCCCTTCGGGAGAATAGTCGTTCATCAAATGATCGTGCCCGCTCACGCCCATGTAGGTTGCCGACGTCGGGTGATGTTTCGCCACGGTGTCAATGAACCCATCGGCGATCTCGAAAACTCCAGCCATGATCGTATTTTTCTCCGTACCCGGTGCTATCGACTAAATAGAGATTAGTCGACCTGTTTGTATAGAAATCCGCCAAGCCTGAATGACTCTGCTCTGCCATTCGAATCAAGTGAGAATTCGGCGAGCTCACCTGCGCCTCGACCACCAACAGTTCGGAACGAATTTGTGTCGCTCACCGCAGGATCAGAAGCCAGTCCAGCTGGTCCATGAAGCGTGTAGTCACCATCACGTGGACCTCCAAGTGCGAAGCCCGATTCGCCGTAAACGACATCGACGTACGCACCAGGTTCCGCCCAGTACCTACCGGTGTAAGTTGCCGCATGGCTTTCAGAAACTTCAGTGAACGAGGTTTCGTTGAGTTCGGGCAATGGCCCCAACTCTCGAATCACAAGTTCGGCAATGTCTTCGGCAAGGGTGTATGGAGTTGGTGCCGGCCAGATATTCGCCAATATAACTACCCCTGTCTGAGCAGAAACACTGAACACCATATTAGATGCGTAGCCCTGAATGCCACCGCCATGGTTGTGAAGAACCAGATCGTCACGTCGATTCATGCGCCATGAAATTGCTTGACCGTTCGACCAGTCGTTCGAGAGATAGACCACACGATGCATTTCGGCAAGCGTTGAAGCCGACAACACTTTAGACGGGTGGGTTTGACGACCTGACGTGAACTGGAACGACATCCACTTTGCGAGGTCTTCGACGTTTGAGTGAAGCTGGCCTGCTGCAGATATTCCTTGAAGCGAAGCGTAAGGGGCATCACGAAGATCCGAATCGCCGGGAAGCGGATGGCTGTACCCGTTGGTTTTCAATTCAGTCTGATCAGAATCCAAATCGAATCTAGTGTTCGCTAGTCCAAGCGGACCCGTGATTTCTTCGTAAATGTACTGTTCGTACGGCAGTCCAGTGATTGCCTCTATGACATGCCCGAGAAGCCCTACAGCTAGGTTCGAGTACTTCCACTGACTGTCCTGCGGAATAACAATATCGATATCTGAGAGATTATCTAGCAGCTCTTCACCTGTTGGGAACGACGGAGCGTCCCAGTCGGTAAGCGGATGTTCGGTGCGCAACCCAGAATAGTGCGTCATTAATCTGCGCAGAGTCACCCCTTCTAGGGTTCCACGAAGTGCATTGGCGATTGTGAAATCGGGCATGTGAACGAGCAGAGGATCGTCGAGTTCGAGCTGACCCAGATCTCGTAATTGCAATATCGCAGTGCCGGTGAACGTTTTCGTTATCGAAGCGATCCGAGAGATCGTTTGAGCAGTTGGCGGCTTGTCCTCGCCTACTGTTTGCGTACCAAACGAATGGTAGCTGACGAGAGAATCACCGCGTACGACTCCTATCGAGAGCCCAGGAACACAGTCTTGAGTCATTGACGTTGAAGCGAGTTCAGCGATTTTTGATTCCAATGCAGATAGATCGTTACCGCTAGCCAACAGAGCCTCCGAGCGAAGATTAAATAAAACGAAACCTAATAATAAGTGTCGCTAGCTTACTGCCACAGCAAGCGATATGGGAGCGTTGTGAACTCTTAGAACCGTTGCCGTTATGCTGATTTTTAACTGCTTTATCCTGTGCAGCTTTCACAAGTTGTTCAATAAGCTTGAATACTTTCTTCCCGTACATTTTCATACGATCTTCGATACCACCCTCCGTTGTACGTTTTGCACGGATCGTCTGCTTGATCTCCTCTACGCTTTGAAGAGCAGTTTGATAATCATTTTCGAGGTCAACTAACGCCCTTTTCAAATATGCATTGAAAGCAGTACCAACAGCGTTCGGGTTCTGATGGAGGAATTGATATCTACATTTTCGATAATTAATGTGCTCCTCGTCACTGTGTGGGTTCCAACATAACTAGGAGAAATGTCTTATTACAGTATTCCTACTGCAACTAGGAGAATCTCCCATGTACCATCCACTCTGGTCTATCTCATGACACGCATAAGTACTTTCGCACAGCAGAGCTGATCTAATTTTCGAACAGGGCTGCAAATAGTTTCGGGGACATTAGGAAGAATATGAAAATCACCGACATCACAATCGATGTGATCAAACGAAATACGGCATCCGTGCGGGTTCAAGACGAGAGAAGCGATCTCGGCGGCACAACAATCCAAGGCGTACTCAGGGTTCAGACTGACGCTGGTATTGAAGGGCACGCGTTCGTAGGCGATCAAGCCGCAGATGCGTCACAGCGCATGGAATCGATCATCAAAATCCTAAAGCCGGCGATGATGGGGCGCGAACCATCGGATAGAGAATGGCTATGGAACCAACTATCGGTGATAGCTGGACACGGTTCGGTAATCGAACCAGTATGGGCTCCTCTCGACGTCGCACTGTGGGATATCGAGGGTAAGTCTGCAGGTCAGCCAATTCACAAGCTGCTGGGCACTGCGCGTACAGAAGTTCCTATGTACGCCACTTATCCGCCTCGACATGAAACTGTTGAAGGCTTCGTCGATGAGGCTCTTCAGTTGAAGGATGAAGGATTCATGGCGTACAAGATCCACCCTGGCCCTCTGTACTACAAAGAGGCCGCTCTTGCTGCAGCAAGAGTGAGAGAAGCTGTAGGCGGTGATATGGCGCTAATGCTCGACCGCAACCATGGTTACACGTTCAGAGAGGCTCTGTACGTTGGGCAAGCTCTCGATGAGAACGACTACTTTTGGTACGAAGACCCAATTCCAGCAAACGACATAGAGTCGATCACCGAGCTATCGAATCGGCTCGATACTCCATTGAACATGAGCGATACGACTGGCTTCTTATTCCACGAAGCAGCAAGCTTCCTTCAGAACAGCACAACACGGCTAATACGTGGGACAGTTCGCAAGATCGGAATCACCGGGCTTAAAAAGCAGATGTCGATGGTAGAAGGATTCCACAAGATTTGCGAAGTTGGACTAGCAGGTAATTCGGCTCTGAATGCAGCCAACCTCCACGTAATCATGTCGTCGATCAACTGCACTTATTTCGAATACTGGCTCCCCAAGGAAGTTCACCAGTGGGGTGTGAAAGAACAACTGAAGATAAACAAGAACGGAAATCTTGACGCTCCGACAGGACCCGGTCTAGGAATCGATCTCGACGAAGAGTGGATTACTGCGCACAAAGTAACGACTCTTTCTTGAAACAAAACATACGGGTACGGCGTATGATTTCGCAATGAAATCAACAGTGAGCAATCAAGTAGTCGAGATCACGCCACCAAACTTAGACGGATTCGAGATAAAACGTCGTCCAATTATGGGTTTCGGATTACTGATGTCGTCGGTCTTTGGCACGCTTGCCGTATTAATTTATTTTGGTGCTTGGGCATCGTCCGACCGCATCGAAAATCGTGCGCTCGCAGCCGGTATTTACGAAGCTCAAGCAGAGAATGAATGGTGGGAAGACGGACTGGTATTCGCTTGTCCGCTTCACTAGCAATTAACTATGCGAAACTTAGCACTCTGGTTTGATAGACGCTTCGGCCTCGAAGAACACACAATCTCTCACTATGCATGGGTGATCGTTGCTATAGCGGGCGTTGTTCAAATGGTAGGTGCTGCGATTCGCATGGCGTTCGGGGTACTCGTTGATCCGCTTGTAGAAACGTTTGGCTGGACTCCCGGTTCTATCGGACTCGCCTACGCCCTAATGTCTATTGTTACAGCTCTGGCTTCCCCAATGGCCGGATATTTGGGCAACCGATTCGGAGCACGCCGCACGATGATGGCAGGTACGGTACTTTTCTTCACCGGAATGATGTGGACTTCACAGACTCAACAGATCTGGGAGTTATACGGTGCCTACGGAATCGTTTTTGGTGTTTCTCAAGCATTCCTTCTAGTCCCAGTAGTACCTGCCGTCGCATCGTGGTTTAGACGCCATCTCGGTCTTGGTACAGGAATCATGATGGTGTCGTGGAGTTTAGGTCCCGCACTTGTGGTTCAAGTATTGGCGGTGCTTTTCGAAAACGTAGGATGGAGCCAGGCTTTCATAATCGTTGGAGTGGCCGGGACCGGCACGCTGATATTCATATTGTTCTTCTTCAAGAACACCCCGGAAGATGCAGGGAAGGTCGCTTACGGTACACATGAAACCGATAATCCGCTAATGACCAGCGGCAACATATTCGTATCAACTCAGAAGGAATTTCAAGGGTTTGTCTACAAGACAAACGCATTCTGGAATTTGATCAATATCCATTTCCTAGGGTGCGTTGGCCACGCCGTAATACTGGTGGGGATCATCCCGCTCGGGATTTCAAAAGGGCTTGGACCTCTGACGGCTGCGGGCGTACTGACGACTATTTCGATAGTGAGTGTTGCGACTAGATTTGGCGCGCCAGTTTTGGCCGAACGCATGAGCCCGAAAATGGTTATGTTCGTTTCCTTTTTCGGTCAGGGCGTCGGCGTATTCCTCCTACTCACAGCCAATACGACACTCGATTTCTACATTTTCGCTGTGGTTTGGGCGATTCCTTACGGCGGTGAAGGCACGGCGTTCCCAGTGATGATCCGAAAATACTTCGGTCACACTCCGATGGGCACGACCTACGGATGGCAACTGCTCGGCGCTGGGCTCGGGATGGCTCTGGGCGGTGTAATCCCTGGCATGGTGTTCGACATCACAGGTACATATACATGGGCGATTATTCTGTCGGCTGTATTCAGTCTTGCTGGTTCGATCGCAATTCTCCTTCTCGAAAACACCAAAAAGCAGTTAATACCAAACTGGCCTGAAATCGAAAAAAAACCTGCGGAAGGTGAAGTGACTTCCACAACAATTGGTAGTCCCAAACGCGGCATAGCAGGTCTCGACTGAGTTTTTGTTGGCACAAAACGGGCTGCGCTCATCTAAAAATAACAGTGGTTTATCGATAATCGATGACCTTCGAGTCATTCCGATCATCAACACTGACGGAACCAACAACTACGGGGCACAGATGAGTTTCGTCGTCAACCAGATTGCAGAAACTTCCTGAATAACTGTCAATGTCAAACACAATTATGGTCACTACATCCCGCATGCAGTGGTAACGTTCACCGAAAACTGGAAAGGGATCAGCTACACAGAGATCGCCGATCGGATGAAGGTCGTAGCCCCACGCGTATACGTGGCGGTTGACGACCGTGTTCTGGCAAGCAAAATATGGATTGACGATGCTTCAGGCAAATAGAGCCAAAGCGTAAAAAGTAAACAACTAGTGAAACGATAAGGAACTAAGGTTTTGGTACGCATAGCAGGAAAGCACGCACTTCTCAAAATGTTCGAAGCGGAAGGTATCGAATACATGTTCGGTAACCCGGGCACGAGTGAAGCACCGATGATGGCAGTGATGGATCAATATCCATCGATCGAATATGTGCTAGTGCTGCAAGAAGGTGTAGCTGTTGGATTAGCAGAGGGTTATGCACGTTCAACCGGCAAAGTGCCGCTTGTAAGCCTTCACATAGACAACGGAATGTCCAACGGCTTGTCATTAATGATCGACCAGCTCTACGGCGGAACCCCAATGGTTATGACCGCCGGCAACAAGGACATCAGGAAGCTCGCTCCGGGTCGATCAGACCTCGCCGATATGGCACGGCCGTATTCCAAGTGGAGTACCGAGATTACCCACGCCGAGCAAGTTCCTTCAGTAATACGCCGCGCTTTTCAGGAAGCACGAACGGCTCCGACTGGACCTACCTTTGTCGCTATGTCGGCAAACGCGTTTGACGATGTCGCTGAAATGGATCTGATCCCATCCGCCCAGGTAGATATTTCGCCATCAGCCGATCCCGAACTTATTGACCAGATCTGCGGACTGATAGCTGGAGCAAATCGCCCCATCCTTATNGTTGGTGATCGCGTTTCTGATACCAACGGCACAGCGGCAGCAGTTGCAGTGGCTGAAGCAGGGGGAATGAGAGCTTACGGACACGGATCGAACGAAATCAACTTCCCTGCTGACCACCCTCTGTGGCAGGGCAATTTGAATATGCGAACTATCGAATCTGTATCAGCGGTTAAAGCAGCCGATGTTGTTATAGCGGTCGGCTGCCCCGTATTTGAGGATTTCTTTTATCAGCCAGGCCAGTTCGTAGCAGCCAACTCAAAGTTGGTTCACATCGATATCAATTCGGGCGCAATCGGAAAATCCGAACCGACCGATCTCGGTATTATCGCCTCGCCAGGTAAGGCACTTAGTCAACTAGCGGAAGCGCTTCAAGTTAGCTTTAACGGATCACAGTCAGAAGCAGCGGCAGGTCGAAAGCAAGAAGCAGCAGCAGAAAGCGCCGCACGGATCGAGGCGTTTAGACAGTTAGCGGGTATCACGGCTAAGGGTCGACCGATGTCACCGGCCATGATGGCTGACCATCTTGCGAAGGCTCTGCCCGACAATTCAGCAGTATTCAACGATTCAGTAAGTACAGGCGGTCATATTTTCGATGCACTGTCGCCGTCGGATCAAGGAACCTACTACGGCTGTCGTGGACAGGCTATCGGCTGGGGTATGGGCGCCGTAATGGGTGTGAAGCTCGGTAGCCCCGACCGACCGGCAGTCGGCGTGATCGGAGATGGAAGTGCAATTATGACTGTCCAAGCGTTGTGGACAGCGGTGAATTCCGAAATCCCCGCCGTATTCGTTATTTGCAACAACGCTTCGTACCGGGTGTTGAAGGTGAATATGAATCACTATCACCGTCTGAACGAATTAGAACAACCTGATTCGTATTTTGCGATGGACTTCCCAAACCCGATCGACTTCGCTGCACAGGCTCAAGCTTACGGAATGCAAAGTATTCGAGTCGAAGACCCTGCCGATATCGATTCAGCTGTGAATTCAGCAATAGACTCTGGCAAGCCAGCGGTAATAGACATGATCATCGACGGTGCTCTATAAGAGCGTACTTTCAGAATTCATCCTAATACGGTCGCACCGCAGATCCAATTTCCGGCGTGTACGTGGGAATCATG
>JGI26261J51718_1001117_pt1 | contig 12009 bp, 10 predicted proteins | sample SaaInlV_135m_DNA_3_FD_51718 | JGI IMG/M metagenome (IMG submission 51718)
GGTATATGATAAAGCTCCAAGTGGTAGGCTTTACGTAGATGGAAATATTAGTGTAGCAGAAGACGCCCAATCAATTAAAGATAGAAAAAATTTAAGTGCAAACGGATATATTGAGGCTACCGTATTAATTACTCCAAAAGGCAACATTCATAAAAGACCAGTTTTAACTTTTAGAGGTATTCCAGTTGATGATACAGAAGAATTTATTTATGGTTTAGAGGATGCGATTGAGGAAATTACAAGAACTTTTAGATTAGGAAGCAAGCAGCAAGAACACAATTTAATTGATGCACTTAAGATTGCTTGTAGAAAATTTTCAAAAGAAAAAACTGGGAAAAAACCTTTTACAAATATTAATCTAGTAAGAATTTAATGAGCATCACAGGTTTAGCTATAATCTACATAATTATATGGTGGATTGTATTTTTTGCTATCTTACCAATTGATGTAAATAGATCAAAATCAATTATAATTGAAGGTGAAGACCCTGGATCTCCAGAAAATCCTAAAATGCTGAAAAAATTCCTATATTGCACAGGTATTACAACTGTTATTTTTATTATAATTTATTTATTAATTAAATTTGAATATTTGAATTTAAGAAATATTATTAATTAAGATGCTTTTATCAAAATCTTTTATTCCAATATTAAAAAATAATCCTTCTGAGGCCAAAATCAAATCTCATCAATTAATGTTGAGAGTAGGAATGATCAAACAAGCTTCTGCTGGTATTTACTCTTGGCTTCCACTTGGATTTAAAGTGATGAAGAAAATAGAAGCCATTGTAAGACAAGAACAAAATAAAATAGGTGCGCAAGAAATTTTGATGCCAACAATTCAATCGAGTGAAATTTGGAAAGAAAGTGGTCGATACGATGATTATGGAGAAGAAATGCTCAGAATTAAAGATCGTCAGAATAGAGAAATGCTTTACGGCCCAACTAACGAAGAGCAAGTAACTGAGATTTTTAGATCTTCATTTAAGTCTTATAAATCATTACCGCAACTATTGTATCATATACAATGGAAGTTTAGAGATGAAATCAGGCCTAGATTTGGAATTATGAGAGGTAGAGAATTTTATATGAAAGACGCATATTCATTTGATGTTACGGATGAAGATGCATTTTACTCTTACAATAAATTTTTCTTATCTTATTTAAGAACTTTTAAAAGATTATCATTAACAGCTATTCCTATGGCTGCTGACACTGGTCCTATAGGAGGAAATTTATCACATGAGTTTATAATTTTGGCTGACACAGGTGAAAGTAAAATTTTTACTGATAAACGAATTTTTGATTTAACTAGCGAAGGTACTAATTTAGAAAAATCTTCGCTGGAGCAAATGCGTAAAAAATATGAACAGTTTTATTCAGTGACTGATGAAAAATTTAATAAAGATGAATTTGAAAAAATGGTATCTGAAAAAAATAGATTAATTACCAAAGGTATTGAAGTAGGACATATATTTTATTTTGGTGACAAATATTCAAAAGCAATGAGTGCTGCCGTTGATCTTCCTGGTGGTAAAAAGGATTTTGTAAAAATGGGCTCTTATGGAATTGGTGTATCAAGGTTAGTAGGAGCTATTATAGAGGCTAAATATGATGATAAAAATGAAATCATGAAATGGCCATTGTCTGTTGCTCCTTTTGACATTGCACTTATTCCTATGATAAATAAAAATGACACTTCTGCCCTTGAAAAAGCTAACAATATTAATTCTGAATTAATAAAAAATAATATTGAAGTAATTATTGACGATACTGAGGAAAACTATTCATCAAAAATTAAAAAGATGAATTTAATTGGAGCCCCATATCAAATTGTTATTGGAAAGAAATCTGAGGGTGATCTTCTAGAATTTAAAGAAATTGGCAAAGAAACACAAAATTTATCTTTAGATAAAATTATAGAAATTATAATAAAACAAAAAGCTTCCAATTGATTTCTAATTTAGAAAAAGAAATTACGTTTAGGTTTTTAAAAGCTAGAAAAAAAGATGGCTTTTTAAATGTCATTTCAATATTTTCATTTATTGGAATAAGTCTTGGAGTAGCCGTTCTAATAATTGTTATGTCTGTTATGAATGGTTTTAGATCAGAGTTAATTAATAAAATTGTTGGTTTTAACTCTCATATAACGGTCAAATCATATGACAGTTCAATTGACCAAAAAAAACTAAATAGCAAAAATCTTTCTTTAATCTCAAAAAATATTGTTTTAAGTAATTCAGGTGAAGCGATAATACTAAAAAACAATACCTCAAAAGGTGTTGTTTTAAGAGGCTATGAAAATAATGATTTCTCAAAATTAGAAATTATTAAAAATGATAAATTTAAAGGCAATAAATTACTACTTAAAGATTTTATATCAATAGGTAATGAACTAAGTTTTGCATTAGACCTTCAGGTTGGCGATGAGATAACTTTAATGTCTCCGTCAGGAGTAGAGACAATAGTTGGTAATCTACTCAAACAAAAAAATTTTATAGTAACTTCGATTTTTAACAGTGGTTTAGCAGAATTTGATAACAACATAGCATTTATTAATTTAAATACTTTAGAAGAATTTTTTGGATTTGACATCAATGATAGAGCTTTAGAAATATATCTTAAAAATCCCAATAAAATAGAATCTCAAAAAATGATAGTCCAAAAAATTTTTGATAAAGAATTTGTTTACAGTTGGGCAGATATGAATAATTCATTATTCTCAGCTTTAAAAGTAGAGCGAAATGTTATGTTTATAATATTATCTTTAATAATTGTGGTTGCAGCTTTTAATATTATTTCTGGACTAACAATCTTAGTTAAAAATAAAACAAAAGATATTGCAATATTAAAATCAATAGGTGTTTTAAATAAATCAATCATAAAAATATTTTTTTTAGTGGGTGTTTTAATTGGCACTTCTGCAACAGCTTTTGGAATTTTATTAGGAGTAACTTTTTCAATTTATATAGAGAATTTTAGAGAGTTTTTAAGCTCAACATTTAATATCAGCTTGTTTCCAGAAGAAATTTATTTTTTAAGCAAAATGCCTTCAGAAATTAACCCTACATCAATTTTTTTAATTTCAATTTGTTCGATAATAATAACAATTATTGTATCAATATTTCCCGCTTTTAAAGCGGCAAAACTAGATCCAATCAAAGCACTTAAATATGAATAGTTTTTTAAAATTAAAAAATATTTCAAAAAATTTTGATACAGAAAAAAAGATTAAAGTTTTAAAAAAGTTGTCTTATAATTTTAAAAAAGGCAAAGTATATTCTTTAATGGGACCCTCGGGTTCTGGTAAATCCACGTTATTAAATTTAATCTCTTTAATTGATAGACCAACTAATGGATCAATTAAATTTGATAACGTTCNAGTAAACTTTAAAGAGAATAATAGAAATGATATTTTTAGAGCAAAAAAAATAGGGATTGTTTATCAACAAAATAATCTTCTTCCAGACTTTACAGCTTTTGAAAACTTATATCTTGCAAGCTTATCAATTAACGACAATAAAAAGATGGCTATGTTAAAAGCTGAAAATTTGTTAAAAAAGATTGGATTATCAAATAGATCTGATCATTTTCCATCGCAGTTGTCTGGTGGCGAGTCTCAAAGAATAGCTATCGCAAGAGCAATAATTAATGATCCAGATATAATATTGGCAGATGAGCCTACGGGTAGTTTGGATATGAAAACAGCAAAGGATATTTTTGATCTTTTGAATAATCAAAAAAAACCAAATAGATTAATAATATTTGCAACTCATAATAGATTCTTTGCAAAAAAAGCAGATTATCTCTTGGAGCTGATTGATGGTAGTATAAAACTTACTAATGTCTGAATCATCTTTCAAAACGTATAACCACCTAAAAATACATACTCAATATTCAATATGTGAGGGTGCTATAAAAATTGATGATTTACAAGATTTCTTAAAATCAAACAAAATTCAATCTCTAGGTCTTTGTGATACGTCAAATTTATGTGGAGCACTGGAATTTGCAGAAAAAATTTCAAAAGTTGGTACTCAGCCAATAATAGGAACACAGATTAATTTTAAATACGGTGATACTATTGGATTGCTTCCCTTATTTTCATTAAATGAAGAGGGTTATAAAAGAATTATTAAACTTTCATCACTATCTTATTTAGAAAATGATGAACTTTCGGATCCACATTTAGATTTTGAAGAATTACTTGAAGATAACGAAGGTGTAGCCTTATTTTCAGGAACTATTTTTGGACTTTTTGGTAAACTTTTTGATAAAGGAAAATTTAGTGAAATAGATGATATGTATAAAAAAATTAAATCTAAATATAATGACAGATTTTATTTAGAAATTCAGCGTCATAATGATCAAAATGAACTAGGCTTTGAAAAATTTAACTTAAAAAAATCATTAGAAATAGAAATTCCTATAATTGCTACTAATGAAGTTTTTTATCTCGATAAGGATATGCATGAAGCCCATGATGCATTGATTTGTATTGGTAACAAAAGTTATGTTAATGAAAAAAATAGAATTAAATTAAGCAATCAACATTATTTTAAAACAAATTCAGAAATGACTGAATTGTTTGCAGATTTACCAGAAGCTCTAGAAAATAACTATAATTTTCCTTTAAGATGTAATTTTAGACCATTATTTTCTAATCCAGTTTTACCAAATATAAGTTCAGAAAAAGGAGGAAATGCTGACGATGTTTTAAAAAAAGACTCATTACATGGTTTAAGAATTAAATTTGATAAAATTTTTGGAATTAAATCTAATGAACTTAAAAGTAACAAAAAATTTCTTAACTACAAAGATAGGCTCGATCATGAATTATCGATTATAATTGAAATGAAATATTCTAGTTATTTTCTCATTGTATCTGATTATATTAAATGGGCAAAAAGTAACGACATTCCTGTAGGACCAGGTAGAGGTTCTGGTGCTGGATCTCTTGTAGCTTGGTGTCTTTCAATTACCGATGTTGATCCTATTAAATTTAATTTAATTTTTGAAAGGTTTTTAAATCCTGATAGAATTTCTATGCCTGATTTTGATATAGATTTTTGTGAGGAGAAAAGAGATCTAGTTTTTGAATATTTAACTAAAAAATACAAAGATAGTGTTGCTCATATAATTACTTTTGGAAAATTAAAAGCAAGAATGGTAATTAGAGATGTTGGTAGAGTATTAGGGTTGCCATATGGTTTTGTTGATAGTATTTCAAAAATGATACCTTTTGATCCGTCAAGACCACAAAGCTTATCACAGTGTATAGCAGGAGAACCTAGGCTTCAAAAACTTGTAAATGAAGACTCTAGAGTAAAGAAATTGACTGATCTTTCTTTAAAATTAGAAGGTTTAAATAGAAATGTTGCAACACATGCTGCTGGAGTTGTTATAGCAGACAAAAAATTAACAGAAGTCGTTCCATTATATAAAGACGCTTCAGCAAACTTGTTATTACCATCTACACAATTTGATATGTACTCAGCCGAAAATGCTGGTTTAGTAAAATTCGATTTTTTAGGTTTAAAAACATTAACTGTAATTAATAATACTCAAAAATTAATAAAAAAATTTGATAAGGATTTTAATATTGAGAATATTAGTTACGAAGATCAAAAAGTGTTTGATCTTCTTTCTAGCGGTAATACTGTTGGTTTATTTCAGGTTGAGAGTGCTGGTATGAGAGAAGCTTTAGTTCAAATGAAGCCTAACCACATTGAAGACATTATTGCATTAGTTGCTCTTTATAGACCAGGTCCAATGAGTAATATTCCAACTTATAATGATTGTAAGCACGGTAGACAAACGCCTGATTACCTACATCCTCTATTAGAAGATATTTTAAAACCAACCTATGGTGTAATTATCTACCAGGAACAAGTAATGCAAATTGCTCAAAAGTTATCTGGTTTTACAGCAGGACAAGCAGATCTTCTTAGAAGAGCTATGGGGAAAAAGAAAAGAGCAGAATTAGAAAAACAAAAACAAGGCTTTATCGCTGGTGCATTAAAAAATGGAATAGCTAAAGATGTAGCTGCTGGAATTTTTTTAAAGATAGAGCCATTTGCCGAATATGGTTTCAACAAAAGTCATGCCGCAGCGTATGCTATTATTTCATATCAAACTGCTTTTTTAAAAACTTACTATCCAAAAGAGTTCATTGCAGCGTCAATGACAATGGATATTTCTAATCAAAATAAATTAAGTGAATTTTATGAAGAATTGAAAAGATTAAATATTAAAGTTACAAGACCAGATATTAATGAATGTTTTGCTGATTTTAGAACAACTGATAATAGTTTTTATTATGCTTTAGGTGGTATTAAGGCAGTTGGATATGAAGCAATATCAAATGTTGTTAAAGAGAGAGTCAAAAATGGAAAGTTTTCATCTATAAATGATTTTTTAAAAAGAGTTAATCCAAAAGATATGAACAAATTACAATTAGAAGGTTTAGTTAAAGCTGGTGCATTTGATAATTTAAATATTAATAGACAGGCACTTTTTGACTCAATACCAAACTTTATTTTAAAAACTAAAAATATTTTTGAAAATAAATCAGCTAATCAAATTGATCTATTTTCTGAAGATGAAATATTAGAAAATGATATTGTCAATGATATTGAAGATTGGAATTTTGAAGAACGTTTATCTAAAGAATTTGAAGCAGTTGGTTTTTTTATTTCAGATCATCCACTAAATCAGTTTACTGAAATTTTTGACGATTATAAAATAAAAGATTATTCAGAGTTTAATTTAAATGATGAGATAAAAGATGCAAACATTGCCTCAACACTACTAAAAGTTCAAGAAAGAAAAACAGCTAAAGGAAATTCCTATGCTGTTTTAAAATTAACAGATTTAACAAGTGTTTTTGAACTTTTTATATTTTCAGATATTTTAGAACTAAATCGTGAAATTTTAATAGAAGGTAATTCTTTAATTTTAACTTTAGTTAAAAGTATTTCTAATGATGAAAATAGATTTAAACGTGTTAATGTTCAAAAAATTGGATCATTAAAAGATCTTTTTAATAGCCCAATTAAGGAGGTCTTTTTTGAACTTAAGTCTGATGATGAAGTAAATGAAATTTCAAAAATATTAGATAAAGACGGTAAAACAGTTATTAACATAAACTTAATTAATGATGATAAAACGTTGACTTTTAAACTAAGAAATAATCGAAATTTAGACAGAAAATCACTCAACCTTCTCAGAAAAAGAGATATTTCAAGCACTATAATTTAAATAAACACTTGTTTAATTGTTAAAATATTAGTAAATAATCCGTAAATTAAATTAACACGCACACAGTTGTTGGTTTTATACCTCCGGTCCTTTATTGGAAATTACTGTGGTGGCTTAACCGGGAATAAATATGAAAATACCTAACATTACAATACAACAATTATTAGAAGCTGGAGTTCATCTTGGACATAAAACTTTAAGATGGAATCCAAAAATGAAAAAATACATTTTTGGTAAAAGAGACTCAATTCATATAATGGATTTAACTCAAACCTTAGAACTTACTAAAGTAGCCTTAGAAAAAATTTATTCTACGATAGCAAATAATGGAAAAATTTTATTTGTATCTACAAAAAAACAAGCATCAGAAGCAATTGCAGAAGTTGCCAAAGAAACAGATCAATATTTTGTTAATTATAGGTGGCTTGGTGGTATGCTTACTAATTGGGGAACAATTTCTGGCTCAATTAAAAAAATGAAAAAATATGAGTCTGATCTAGTAGCTGAGAATAGAGGTTTTACGAAAAAAGAACTTTTAAAAATGAGTGTTAAAAAAGATAAACTTGAAAGGTCTCTAGGTGGTATTGCAGAAATGAAAAAAACACCTGATTTAGTTTTTATAATTGATACAAACTACGAATCTTTAGCAATAGCTGAGTCAGTTAAATTAGGTATACCTATAATTGCAATTCTTGATAGTAATTCAAATCCAGATAATATTGATTATCCTATACCTGGCAACGATGATGCACGTAGATCTATAGATCTTTATTGCAATTTAATTAAAGAAACAATTAATAATGCTAAGAGTTCGATTCCAGCTCTGAACCTAAAAAAGAAGTTTCTCAGGTTAAAAAAGAAAAAACTCAAGGAAAAACAGTCCAAGAAATTGATAGAGAAAAACTAGAACAAAAATTTTCTAAAGATAATAAGGAGACATTAAATTAGTATGAGTGATATTGAAAATGTTAAGAAATTAAGAGAAGCAACTGGAGCTGGATTTAAAGATTGCAATCTTGCAATTAAAGAGTCTGGTGGAGACATTGATAAAGCAATTGAAATTTTACGTGTAAAAGGAATTTCAAAAGCATCAAAAAAAATGTCTAGAGATGCAAAAGAAGGTGTGGTTGCTGTAAGTGGCAATGAGGCAAAAACATCAGTCATTGAAGTAAACTGTGAAACAGACTTTGTTGCAAAAAATGAGGATTTTACAAACTTTGTTAAAGAGTTGAGCGAATTAAATAATGAAAAAAACTCTAATTTAGATGAATTAAAAAATTCTAAAATGAAAAATGGTGAAACAGTTGAAAACAATGTTGTTGCTTTAATTGCCAAAATTGGTGAAAAAATTACAATTGGCAAAGCCAAAACAATAAATAATGCCGGAACAATTAATAATCATTATCTTCATACAGTTGTAAAAGATAATATTTCAAAATTAGCAGTAATCGTTTCGCTAGAAACAAAAGATAATTCTGACACTGTTAAAACTTTTGGAAAACAATTATCAATGCATATTGCTGCCTCTAATCCATTAGCATTATCATCTGAGTCGATTGAACAATCAATTATAGACAAAGAACAAGAACTGGTAACTGAGGAATTAAAAAACTCAGGAAAACCAGATGATATTGCAAAAAAAATTAGCTTAGGTAAGATGAATAAGTTTAGAGAAGAAAATGCTCTTTTATCACAAGCTTGGGTTATGGAGCCTAAGAAAAAAGTTCAAGATATAGTTAAAGAACTTTCAATAACTGATTTAAGAATAAAAGAGTTTTATAGAATAAAGATTGGAGAATAAATGTTTGATGAAAAATCATACAGCCTCAAAATGGATAAAACCATAGAGGTTTTCTCGAAAGAACTTAGCTCATTAAGAACTGGCAGAGCTAATGCAGCAATGCTTGATTTAGTTAAAGTTGATGTTTACGGACAACAAATGCCAATAAACCAAGTTGCTAGCATAACAACACCTGAGCCAAGAATGATTAACATACAAGTTTGGGATGCTAACAATGTACCATTAGTTGATGCTGCTATTAAAAAATCTGATTTGGGCTTAAATCCACAAATTGATGGTCAACTAGTTAGGTTGCCAGTTCCAGAACTAAATGAAGAAAGAAGAACAGAATTAAAAAAAATTATTAAATCTATTGGTGAAAAATGCAAAGTATCCATAAGAAATATTCGAAGAGACGCTAATGATGAATTAAAAAAACTTTTAAAAGATAAAGAGATTGGTGAAGATGAGGAGAAATCTTCTGAAAAAAATGTTCAAACAATTACAGATAATCATATCAAATCAGTAGATGAAAAGGTTTCTTTAAAAGAAAAAGAAATAATGACAATATAAAATGAACCCACTTAATCATGTGGCAATTATCATGGATGGTAATGGTCGTTGGGGATTAAAAAAAAAAAATTCTAGAAATGCTGGCCATAGGGCAGGATTAAATACAGTTGAAAAAATCATTAAAGAGACTATTAAACAAAAAATCCAATACTTAACGTTATTCTCTTTTTCTACTGAAAACTGGAAAAGACCAAAAAAAGAAATAACTTACCTATTAAATTTGTTAGAAAACTTTTTGGTTGATAAAATTGAAGATCTGCATAAACAAAATATAAAGCTAAATATAATTGGAGTTAAAAATTTTTCAAAAAAATTGAATTCTCTTTTGAATATATCAGAAAAAAAAACGTCAAAAAATACAAAACTACAAATTAATCTTGCGTTAAATTATGGATCAAAATTTGAACTATTAAATGCTTTTAAAAATTTAAATAAAAATAATGAAAAAATAAATGAAAAAAATTTAAAGAAATATTTACAAACAAAAAATATTCCAGATCCAGAAATATTGATTAGAACAGGAAATACAAAAAGATTAAGTAATTTTCTATTATGGCAAATAGCATATACAGAAATTTTTTTTGAAAAAAAACTTTGGCCAGATTTCAATGAAAATGACTATATTAAAATAATAAAAAGTTTCAAAAAAATTAAAAGAAATTTTGGTAGCATCTAATGAGTCAAGAACTTTTTAAAAGAATTTTAAGTTCAATTATTTTAATTCCTATTGCATTGTTTTTTATAATTAAAGGTTCTTTTTTATTTAATTTTTTTGTTATACTTTGTTTTTTTATTACAGCATACGAGTGGCACATGATGAGTAAAAAAAAATCATACTATTTATTTGGCCTCATCTTTCTCATTTTTTCTTTTTATACATCATTTAAAATGATTAGTTTTTCTGGAAACTATCATTACTTTTTAATTGTTATGTTAATTTGCATTTCAACAGACATTGGTGGCTATATATTTGGTAAAATATTTAAAGGACCTAAATTAACAAAGATAAGTCCGAAAAAAACTTATTCTGGTATGATTGGTGGTTATATTTTATCAATTATATGTTTAAGCATATTTCTCAGCTCTAGATATGTTTTTACAAAACCCACTGATGTAACAGTTGATATTTTTATATTCATTTTATTAGTTTCTTCAATTAGTCAGATCGGTGATATAATTATTTCTTTTTTTAAAAGATTGTCAAAAATTAAAGACACTGGAACAATTATACCAGGACATGGTGGATTATTAGATAGAATAGATGGAATGATCTTTGCATTTCCTTTTTCATACATAATTTTAAAAATTAATATATTTCAATTTTTTTAAATGAAAAAAAAAATCGCAATTCTAGGATCAACTGGTTCAATTGGAAAAACATTATTTAATTTAATATTAAGAGAAAAAAAAAATTTTGAATTTTCTCTTCTTACAGCTAATAAGTCTCACAAGATATTATTAAAACAAGCCAAGGCTTTAAATGTCAAAAATTTAATTATAACTAATAAAAAAGATTATGAAATTTTAAAACAAAAAACAAATAATACCAAAATTAGAGTTTTTAACGATTTTACACAATTAGATAAAATCTTTAAAAAAAAGATTGATTACGTAATGAGCTCTATCTCTGGTATACATGGGTTAGAACCAACTATCAAAATTATTAAATTTACAAAAAAAATTGCAATTGCAAATAAAGAGTCAATAATATGTGGATGGAACTTAATTCAATCTCAGCTTAATAAACATAAAACTGAATTTATACCAGTCGACTCTGAACATTTTTCAATATGGTATGGTCTAAAGAATTACAAAAGTAAAGATTTAGAAAATATTTTTCTTACAGCATCAGGTGGACCATTTTACAAAACATCATTAAGTAAATTTAAAAAGATAAAAGTTTCTGATGCTTTAAAACATCCTAATTGGAAAATGGGAAAAAAAATATCTACAGACTCAGCGACAATGATTAATAAAGTTTATGAAGTTATTGAAGCTAGAAAATTATTTGATATTAACTATAAAAAAATTAAGATTCTTACACATCCTAAATCATATGTTCATGCAATATTGAAATTTAATAATGGTCTGACGAATGTGATTGTGCATGATACAACTATGAAAATACCAATTTTTAATACACTTTTCTTGAATAGTGATCGTAAATTGGAAACAAACAAAGTTGATTTAGATATTTTAAATAATTTAAATCTAAATAATGTTAATTCAAAGCGTTTTCCGATGATCAAACTATTAGATTTTTTACCAGATAATCACTCTCTCTATGAAACAGTTATTGTTGCTGCTAATGACAAATTTGTTGAGTTATTTTTGAATAATAAAATAAAATTTACTGATATTCAAAAAAATCTATTTAAGATTATTAAAAAAAATGAA
>JGI26261J51718_1001124_pt1 | contig 11970 bp, 11 predicted proteins | sample SaaInlV_135m_DNA_3_FD_51718 | JGI IMG/M metagenome (IMG submission 51718)
ACGCTTGAGCAGATCATTCTGGATCAGCGCGGCGCCAGCCTCGCCGCTATCGACGGCAACCAGCTGGCTGGCTTTTGCCTCGGTGCCCCGCTCGAGCATTTTGCCCATGTGCGCGGACCCGCTGAGGATCCCGGGCGTGGTGACAACACGGTACTGTATTCGGCAGATACCTGTGTCAGCCCCGCCTACCGCGGTAAGGGCGTGGGGCGAGAGCTGAAAACCCGCCAGCTCGCACTGGCACGTTCGGCTGGATACCAGCTAATCGCCGGGCGCAACCGAGCCGGGCTCGCCAACGCCATGTGGCAACTAAACCGTTCACTCGGTGCTCGCGCAGTACATATAATCGAAAAAGACTATGGGGACGGTATCGAACCCGACATCTGTATTTATTACCACATCAAACTTGATCCGGAGATCATCGAGCATGGATCGACCTGAACATATCAATATCGTCGAAGTCGGCCCGCGTGACGGTCTGCAGAACGAGGCTCAGCCGCTCTCGCCGCCGGAGCGCATTGAGCTGATCAATCGCCTGGCCGAAGCCGGGCTCACTCAGATAGAGGCGGGCGCGTTTGTTTCGCCGCGCTGGGTACCTCAGATGGCCGGCAGCGACGAGGTACTGTTGGCGCTTTCTTCACGGTCAGACCTGCGTCTGCCCGTGCTGGTGCCCAACCGCAAGGGTTACCAGACTGCCCGGGCCGCGGGTGCCCGCGAGATCGCGGTATTCGGCGCCGCGTCGGAGACCTTCTCAAAGCGCAACATCAACTGCAGTATTGACGAGAGCATCGAGCGCTTTTCCGAAATCTGCATTCTGGCGCTCGATGAGGGAATTAGAATACGCGGTTATATCTCGTGTGTGCTCGGCTGCCCCTATGAGGGTGAAGTTAATCCGGGGCGGGTAGCTGAACTGGCAGCCAGGATGACAGCGATGGGTTGCACCGAGATCTCTCTGGGAGATACCATCGGTGTGGGCACGCCTGACAAAGCTCGATCACTGGTGAAGGCCTGTGCCCACGAAACCGGTATCGAGCGCCTGTCTGTTCATTTTCATGATACTTACGGACAGGCCCTGGCGAATATCCTTGCCTGCATTGAGATCGGCGTAACAACGGTAGATACCGCCGTTGGCGGCCTCGGTGGCTGTCCTTACGCCACCGGCTCGGCAGGTAACGTCGCGACTGAAGACGTGGTTTACCTGCTTGATGGCCTCGGCATCGAATCGGGCGTGAGTCTCGAGCATCTGATGGGCATCACCGAATGGCTCTGCAAACGCCTCGGTCACCCACCCGCCTCGAGGGTCGCCCGGGCACTGCTGGCGCGGCGCAAGCAGCCAAGCGCTGCTTCAGGCTAAGACTTCGACCGCGCCTTAATGTGATCGAGCCCTCGGGCGAGATCGGCGATGATATCAACCGGGGGCTCCAACCCAACCGCCACGCGTACCAACTCGTCACCGATGCCAGCAGCCTTGCGCTCATCCGCGCTGATACGCGAATGCGTGGTCGAAGCCGGGTGAGTGATAGTGGTCTTGACGTCACCCAGGTTCGCAGTGATAGAGAGCATCTGAGTCGAATCAATGACCTGCCAGGCGCTGTCTTTGCCGCCAGAGACTTCAAAAGATATTATCGCGCCAAAACCGCTCTGCTGGCGCGCGGCGAGGTCGTGGCCCGGATGACTGGCAAGCCCCGGGTAATGAACTTTAGTTACTGCCGGGTGATCCACCAACCAGTGAGCCACCTCGGCCGCATGGTCGCAATGAGCACGCATGCGCAGCGGCAAGGTTTCCAGGCCCTTGAGAAAAACCCAGGCATTGAACGGACTCATCGCCGGCCCNGCGGTACGCAAGGTATTGAACAGCATCTCGTGCAGTGCTTTGTCGTCAGTCACCAGAGCGCCACCAACGCAGCGGCCCTGGCCATCGAGGTACTTGGTCGCCGAATGGACAACGACGTCTGCCCCCAGGGCGAACGGCTGTTGCAATACTGGAGTGCAGTACACGTTATCGACCGCAAACAGGGCGCCGGCCTCATGTGCCAACGCCGCCAACGCCGCCAAGTCGCCGATATCGCACAGCGGGTTGGAGGGGGTTTCGACAAAAACCAGGCGGGTGTCCGGTGTGATTGCCTTACGCCAGGCCGCAAGATCGGTCAGTGGAACAAAATCCGCAATAATCCCAAAGCGGCTGAGAATCTTGGTAAACAACGACACGGTTGAACCGAAAACGCTGGTTGATACCGCAACTCGGTCTCCAACCTTAAGCAGAGCGAGCGCAAGACAGAGGATCGCTGACATGCCGGATGCACTGGCCACGCAATACGCCGCCCCTTCCAGAGCCGCAAGCCGGTGCTCAAAAGCCCGCACAGTCGGGTTGGTAAAACGCGAATAGACATTGCCCGGCGTCTTTTGGGCAAACTTCGCCGCCGCATCGGCAGCGCTATCAAAAATAAAACTAGAAGTCGCAAAGATCGGGTCGCTGTGCTCGCACTCAGCGGTGCGCTGCTGACCTGCGCGGATGGCATGGGTTTGAAGATCCCGGGGAACCGTTGGTACTGTCACTGTCGTGCCTCCTTGGCCCTACCCAGTGCAACAGCCACAAAAAAACCCGCTGCAGGTTGGACCAGAGCGGGGTTTACTTACACCTCGCTTTAGCCGTATTTATAAAGCGCCCGCAAGCTGATGTTCAAATCGGCGCTTATATGCATGGTAACCTGAAGTTTTACCGCCTGTCAAAGCGTTGGGCAGGCACGCGGTATGGTCGACGGCCCGGTGAGATTACCACCCAGCAACTTTGCCCGATATGATCACGACTACTGATCGAACCGGCTCCGAATCCTTAGCTTTGAAATATTATCCAGTGCGGCTCTTAGTCGCGTGGCCAACCACAAACAAAGTGGTTGCGCCGTTCAGCCACCAATCAGGTCCGGCAGGCCCTCAAGGGTTTTGAGCTCGGCTGCGCCCTGAACCCCCAGACGCTCGGGCTGCTGACCAAAACGGTTCACCCAAACCACCTGAAAGCCGAACGCTGCCGCACCAACCGCATCCCAGGCATTCGACGACTGGAACGCGATCTGTGATGGCGCCAGCTTCAGCTCATCCACAGCCATCTGATACACACGCGGGTCGGGCTTGTAGATCTGGATCGGGTCTACCGAGATCACGGCACTGAACCGATCGACCAGTTCGGCATTTTCAACAGCCGCTGCCAGCATCGCAGGCGAGCCATTGGAGAGAATGGCACACCGGATTCCACGCTGGCACAACGCCTTGAGTGCTAAGGGCACCTCCGGATAGCATGACAACTCCAGGTAGGCCTGCATTAGATCTTCACGTAATGAACTATCGCTGACCTGGTGTGTCTCAAGGGCAAAATCGAGCGCGTCGCCGGTTACCTGCCAGAACTCCACGTAGCGGCCCATTAGGGTGCGCAACCAGGTGTACTGAAGTTGCTTGGTACGCCAAAGAGTTGAAACCGCTGTGGCATCAACCAACCGGGTACTGTGTTGAGCCACCGCTGAATGCACATCGAACAGCGTGCCATAGGCATCAAAAACGCAGGCTTGGATTCCTTTTAAAGGTGTCATAAAACTGTTTTACCGCTCCGTCCTATGTGGCTTAGAAATAGGCGAAACCACACTGCCCGGTGGAATTGAATAAGTCGCCGTCACATGTGCAACTAACTCGTCTTTTCCCTCGACAAACATTTCCACCTCACCCACGGCCAAGCGTTTGCCGAGCTTGATGATCCGGGTATAAGCCAGCAGATCACCAGGTTCGGGTCGGTGCAGAAAATTGATATTCAAATTGGTGGTGACCGTAAGTTCAACAATGCCAATACAACTGAGTACCGCAGCATATACCCCGTAGTCTGCAAGACCCATCATCACCGGCCCGGAGATCGTCCCACCAGGGCGCAAAAATTCATTACTGTAAGGCGCCCGTACCGTAGCGGTACCACTATCCAAAGCCTCAAGGCGAAAACCGTAGGCAAGTGCGAAAGGCAGTTGTTCGCGAGTCAGGCTCTGGATCTCAGCAATAGTTGCTTGCGACATAACGGTTTACTTAAAACGCTCTTGAGGTGTAAGTTACGGGTCCGATCTGCCATGGAACTATTGCGATGACGTCAACCCGAGATTCCCAGGACGATTTACCGGTACTCGTGCAACAAAACCACTCGCCGGGTGTCCTGACCCTGACGCTAAACAGGCCAAACCAGTATAACGCCTTGTCGGAAGACATGCTGGCAGCACTCCAAAGAGCTCTCGATGAAATTGCTGGGCGGGATGATCTTAAGGTGTTAATTCTTGCAGCCAATGGCAAAGCCTTTTGTGCCGGACACGACCTCAAGCAAATGCGCGCCCACCCGGACAAACATTACTATGAGAGCCTGTTTGCTACGTGCAGTCAGATGATGCTGACACTCACGAAAATACCGCAAATCGTAATAGCCAAAGTGCACGGCATGGCAACAGCTGCCGGCTGTCAGTTGGTTGCCAATGCCGATCTTGCGATAGCCTCACAGGATGCCCGCTTCGCGGTATCGGGTGTTAATCTGGGACTGTTCTGCTCCACCCCCAGTGTCCCGTTGAGCCGCAATGTATCACGCAAGCGAGCATTTGAAATGCTGGCGACCGGAGACTTTATCGATGCATCAACGGCAGTCGATTACGGCTTAGTGAACCAGGCTGTCCCCGCCGAGAGCCTTGATAGCGCGATCGACCAATTAGCACAAAATATTGCCGGCAAACCGGCACAAGCCCTGCGCATCGGTAANGCGCTGTTCTACCAGCAACTGAATCTGGGGTTAGCCGACGCATACCAGATCGCCGGCGAAACCATGGCCTGCAATATGCTGTTCGAAGATGCCGTTGAGGGCATCGATGCCTTTCTTGAAAAGCGCACCCCTGACTGGCGTTGAGACTACACTCGTTTAGCCAGTTAGCCAGTCACAGCAGGCTTGCGATCGAGAAAACGAAACTGCAACGCCTCGGCAAGGTGCTCCTCACNCACCGTTTCTGATTCCGCCAGATCGGCTATTGTGCGAGCCACCGCGAGTATCCGGTAATGCCCGCGGGCAGAGAAACCCAAACACTCGGCGGCCTCNCTNAGAAAAGTCCGACTGTCTGTGGTCAGTGCAGTACAACACTCCAGTTCAGCAGATGTCAGTCGGGCATTGACGTTTTTCCCTCGGGCCTTCTGACGCTCGCGGGCGTCATGTACCCGGTTTCGGACCTGTGCACTAGTCTCAGGTTGCGTGTTTGTAAAAAACAGCTCTGCAGGCGCCAGGGCGCANAGCCGGACCTGTAGATCGACCCGATCAATCAGCGGCCCCGACAAGCGTGCCCGATGGCGGGCAACCTGTTCTAGCGTGCAGCGACACCGGCCCGAGGGATCACCCTCATAGCCGCAAGCACAAGGGTTCATCGCACTTACCCATTGAAAGCGACTAGGGTAACGCACGCTTCGATTCGCCCGGGCAACCATAATTGCACCCGACTCCAGAGGCTCGCGTAACTGGTCCAAAACCCGCCGGTCGAACTCCCCCAACTCATCCATGAACAGCACGCCGTTATGCGCCAGAGATATCTCCCCTGGCATCGCCCGGGCTCCACCACCGACTAGAGCTACCGGCGAGATACTGTGGTGTGGCGCTCGAAACGGACGCGTCTGCCAGTCGTTAATATCAAACCCTGAACGCGATACCGAGTAGATGGCGGCGGTTTCCAGCGCCTCAACATCCGTCATAGACGGCAACAGCCCTGCCAGGCGCTCTGCGAGCATCGTCTTGCCGCACCCGGGCGGACCCACCATCATCAGTGAGTGCTGACCGGCCGCCGCAATCTCCAATGCTCGACGACCCAGTTGCTGACCGCTCACCTGCTTCAGATCAGGTAGTGCGGGCGCCGCGGGCAACAACGGCGGCCTTGGCTGAGGAGCCACAGGAGCCGATGCCTCGCCTCGAAGATACGCAGTCANTTGAGTCAAACTGACTGCGGGCACTACCTTGGCACTGCGAACCAGGCAGGCCTCGTCATAGTTCTCGCTCGGCAATGTGACTGGATGACCGACAGCGCTTGCCGCGAGCACCGCTGGCAAAACTCCTGGAACCGCCCGNAACTCCCCTCCGAGACTCAACTCGCCCAGATATTCCACATTGTCGAGCAGGCTGTGGCTTGGCAACTGCTGCGATGCGGCCAGAACACCTAGCGCGATCGGCAGATCAAAGCGACCACCCTGTTTGGGCAGATCAGCAGGTGCCAGATTGACCGTGATCCGACGTGCGGGAAAATCAAACCCCGAATTGATCAGCGCGCTACGGACCCGCTCACGACTCTCGCGGACAGCGGCTTCGGGAAGNCCAACGATAGTGAACGACGGTAGTCCACCGGCAAGGTGGACTTCAACTGAAACAGGGGGTGCGTCGAGGCCGTTGCCAGCCCGGCTTTGCAATCTCGCGAGGGACATGTTGACAGCTCCTTGTCATAAATTTCCGATCCTTGGAATTGGTCTGCCGATCAGGGGTCGGCAGTGTCTTGTAGCGCTTTTTCCAGCTCACTGACCCGCTGTTGCAGCACTTCCAACTGCTCACGCGTTCGGGCCAGCACTTTCTGTTGAACATTGAGTTCTTCACGGGTAACAAGATTCATCTTGTCAAGCGATCCCTGTACCACGCCCCGCACGTTTTTCTTCACATCCTGGAGCAGTTCGCCAGGCANCACTTCGCCCAGTGATTCGGCAATTTTTTTCAGGGGCATTTTTTTCTCACCGTTCTACTGTACACGCTGTAGGCCACAAGAAATCTAATGTTACCAGAGGGGGAGGAAAATATTTTGTGAAAAACGCACCGATTCGGGGCAACCCCAGTTTGGGTGCGACCTGGCGGTGCAGATTCAAACCTCATCGCTTTATTTCGGCTTGATTTATTGACCCGGACATCAGCTTCTCCACCTGGCACGCAAATTGCTTATTCGGGTTAAGGCACTCGAATTGCCGTTGGGCAACAAAGTGCAAAGCTAAACCAATGCTACAGGAGAACACTGATGAAGCTGGTAACCGCAGTGATAAAGCCATTCCGGCTAGACGATGTGCGCGATGCCCTGGCCCAGATTGGGGTCAAAGGGATGACGGTCACCGAGGTCAAAGGTTTTGGCCGACAAAAAGGTCACACCGAGCTATACCGGGGTGCTGAATATGCCGTGGATTTTTTGCCCAAGATCAAGCTCGAAGTTGCCCTTTCAGCCGATCTGGTAGATCAGGCTATCGAGGCAATCACCAGTGCCGCCCAGACCGGAAAGATAGGCGATGGCAAGATATTTGTTTACAGCCTCGACCAGGTTATCCGGCTTCGTACCGGTGAGACTGGTAACGACGCCCTCTAACCCGAAACGAACGCCAGGAGAACACCATATGAAACTTTTTCTTGTACCCAACATGGCCCGACTGATGGTTGCCGTAGGCCTGTTCCTGAATGTCAATCAAGCATTTGCCGACGAGGTCGAACTCAGTGCAGGTGATACCGCGTGGATGCTCACTGCAACTGCTCTAGTGCTGTTTATGACCATCCCCGGCCTGTCACTGTTTTACGCAGGAATGGTTCGAGCCAAGAACGTCCTATCTGTACTGATGCAGTGTTTCACCATTACCGCCCTCATGACCATTCTCTGGGCACTATATGGATATTCCATCGCTTTTGGTGGTGAAGGGGCGTACTGGGGCGGACTAGAAAAACTGTTTTTGCGCGGCGTCACAGTGGATTCCCTTAGTGGGTCTATCCCGGAAACCGTCTTCATGACCTTCCAGATGACGTTTGCCATCATCACCCCGGCATTGATNGTCGGTGCGTTTGCCGAACGGATGAAGTTCTCCGCCATGCTCTGGTTCATGGGACTCTGGCTGACCCTCGTTTATGCACCTATTACGCACTGGGTCTGGGGTGATGGCGGGTGGCTGGGTAACATGGGGATACTGGACTTTGCCGGCGGTACCGTAGTTCACATCAATGCGGGAATCGCAGGGTTGGTCGCAGCCCTGGTGCTTGGCAAGCGTAAAGGGTATCCGACTTCCCCGATGCCGCCCATAACCTAGGCTACACCATGATCGGCGCCGCCATGCTGTGGGTTGGCTGGTTTGGGTTCAATGCGGGTAGCGAATTGGCGGCGGACGGCACTGCCGGGATGGCGATGGCAGTCACCCAGATCGCAACCGCAGCCGCTGCACTGGGCTGGATGTTCTGTGAGTGGCTTTCGCACGGGAAACCCAGCGTACTTGGAATCGCTTCCGGTGCCGTTGGTGGACTGGTCGCAATCACACCAGCTTCAGGCTCCGTTGGCCCAATGGGAGCACTGGCCATCGGCATTGCGGCCGGTGTCGGGTGCTTTCTCGCAGCAACGACCCTTAAGCGAAAAATCGGCTATGACGACTCACTCGATGTGTTCGGAGTGCATGCGGTTGGCGGCATTATCGGCGCACTACTCACCGGGGTATTTGCAGCAGAAGCACTCGGTGGCGCAGGTTTTGGCAGTGGCATCAGTAGTATTGGCGAGCAGGTTCAAACACAGGCTATCGGCATCATCGCCACCATTATCTATACCGGCATAGTGAGTTTCATACTCCTCAAGGTTATCGACGGCGTGATGGGGCTTCGAGTCAATGAAGAGCAAGAAGCAGAAGGTCTCGATGTTGCCCTGCACGACGAGCGTGGGTACAACCTGAGCGCCTAGGCTCAAACCGGCTCTTAACTGGAAAGGCGCCCTTAGGGGCGCCTTTCTTATTTATTCACCCGGTCTTACTCGATACTGCACAAATGATTCATCACGCAATGACCGGGTCCATTGATCAAATGATTCCTCGGTCTTACGGCCGCGGATTACCTGCTCAGCTCGCCCACGCCGGACTTCATCACCAAGATCAACCTCCCGCTTGGCAGTGACCTGGACGATATGCCAACCGGCCCCGGTCTGAAAGACCGGGCTGACTTCGTCAATCACCAGGCGCTGCACCATTTGCCCCAATGCACCTGGCAGTTCCCTCAGGCTAACCCAGCCGAGGCTCCCCCCCAGCGCGCGGGTATTGACATCCTCTGACTGCAAACGCGCCACCGCGTCAAAACCCTCTCCCCCGAGTATCCGCTCGCGTATATGCTCAAGTCGACTGCGTAACTGGTCTGCGGCTAGAAGGTTGCTGAAACGAACAAGGATATGGCGCACCTGGTACTGGGCGACAATGGTCTCAGACCCGCCACGCCGAGCCAGCAGCTTCAGCAGGTGCAAGCCATTAGGGCTACGAAAGACCTCAGATATGCCGCCCGCTAAGACTCCGTCGAGCGCACTCAGGAAAACATCAGGCAGTTGGTCCTCCTTGCGCCATCCCAGCAATCCCTCCTGAGCCGCCTCAGGGCTATCCGAATACTGTTGTGCTGCCTGCCCGAATGGCAGGCCGTCGAGAATACGCTGACGTATGTTCTGGGCCAGTTCCTGCCGGCCAACAACCTCGACCTCGGAACTGTCTGTCGGCACCTTCAAAAAGATATGTGCCAACTCGATTTCAACTGGTGTCAGTACTGATAACTCGGGATGTTGCTCCAGGTATTCATCAATTTCTATCTCAGTGACATTGACGGTGCCGCTGATCTGCCGATTAATCAGTTGACGGACTGTCAACTGCTTGCGCAGATCATCCAGGTAGTCAGCAAACCGGACCCTGTGCTGTTCTATCGTCTGGCGTAGTTGAGCCAGAGTCAGGCGGTTCTGCTCGGCAATACTCGAAAGCGCGTACTGTAATTCCTGGTTGCTCACGGTGATGTTGAGTCGCCCAGAAACCTCAAGGAGAATATGATCTACGATCAAGTCCTCGAGCAATTGGCGTGCGAGATTTTCACGAGGAGGTATCGTTTGACCGGCAGAACGCAATTCCATCTCGACCAGACCCATCTCCCGGTCAAGATCAGACTGGGTAATCACTCCCTCGTTGACGATAACCATAACCCGGTCAAGGCCCTGGTCAGCCGAGGCCGTTGGGGTCGACTCCAGCAATAACATCGCAATACAACAAGTCGTGATCAACCGACACAACAGTCCGCTGGTTAGGATTCGACGATGGACTTTCAATACAGCCCCTCGCGTCAGGGCAACCGCGGCGCCGTGAGTGACACGCCCTGAGTGACTTCATTGCTGGAAATGCTTCCAAGGCCTTTCAGGCTAAAAGTCGCCATGAACTGCAGGCCGCTGTCATTGTCACGCTCACGGGGACGATCTTCCAGAGCCACTTGGATCGCCCAGCAGCAGGCGTCATAGCCCAAGCTGACTCGGGTATAGGAGCCATCATCGCCATAATCAGACTGGCCGATCAGCGCCATACCTCCTACCTGCCATCGTGGCGACAACGGCCAGGTAAAGTCCATTTCGAGGTTGTTGGTGGTTTCTTGCCAGGAATAGGATATCCCGAGTTCACGTCGAAGATTCAAACTGTAGCGAGCGCCGGCTCGCCAGGTGCCGACACTCCCCAGATCCCAGTCCCAGTTGATAAAACCATCGGCTTTGAGATTTTGGTTGAAATAAAAATCGATCTCACTAATAAAAGGAGAAAATTCGCTAGTATCTGCATCGCTTCCAGCCTCCAGAGTAACTTCCCGATCAGCCAGGTAGATTTGCTGTGCGAGACGCCAGTTCACAAGCGGGTTGCTGGTCCCGGAATGATAGGTATCGCTGGACAGGCCTAAGGTAAACCCCTGGAAATTCTGGACCCGGTCCGAGCCCCAGAACCCGCCTTGCAAAAAAGCATCAGCAATATTTTCAAAACCAACCGAGCCTGAATCGAAGACTGGCAGATCATCCTGATCCTCATACGGCACGTAGTGATAGGAAAGGCTCGGCACCAATGTCTGAATGTGTTCTTGAGCCTGCCAACTGACCTCGCGCTCGAGAAAAAGTTTCGAGTCAATCTCAAATAGATAAATACCGCGGGTGGGGCTTGAGGGCTTGTTGCCTGGCTGATCATGTACGTTGTAGGCAGTGTAGGCATAGGTTAGCTTGGGTGTAACACTCCCATAAGTACGCTCCATTGGCAGCGCAATTGCCGGTTGCAGGTCCAGACGCAGGCCCTTGGTCTTATTCGCCACACTGTGATTAAAATTGACCAGTTCTGAGTCAAACTCGGGGCGTAGTGAAAACCGCGTACTGTCATCACGCAGATAGCCTCCGGCATCTTCAAGATTCAATTCAAACGATTTGTCCCAGTTCATCCGGATACCGGGCAGTCGACTATAAGGCTCATCGTCTTCACTCACACTACTGTCAAGTGTCTGATAGGCGGATATATCAGCATCGATCTGTAGAGACTCTCCCTCCATAAATATGTCAAAGGGATCGATTGAAAGGTTTACTATCTGAGGAATATACGAGGCGCTGCTGACCTGAAGGTTATCGGAAAGATCATCAAGATAGGCGGCATCTGAGACATAGCCAACATCAGCGTTTAAAGAAAAGTTGGTATCCCAACGCCTGACACCCTGGTTGTGCTCATAACTCCAGCCATAGCGGCTGGTATCCAGCTGGCTATCATTGGGCATGAACTCGCCGCGCACGATGCCACTATATCCCCCGGCTGGAGTTTCACCCAAATAGCGATATTCTCCTGAACCCAGCAGGCCACGATTGGCCATATAGCGTCCTGAGAAGGTGGCATCATGCTGTGGGGCAATATTCCAGTAATAGGGCACTTCGAGATTAAAACCCCAGTAATCTCCAAAACCGATTGTCGGGAACAACAGACCACTCTTTCGTTCATCATTGATCGGGAAACTGAGGCGGGGCGCATAAGCAATAGGTACACCGTAAAAGCGCACTTTCACATGCTCCCCAGTACCCACACCACTGGCATGGTCCAGCGTGAGTTCGCTTGCCTCGATCAATACAGAATCATCGCCTGCCACACACCGCGAATAAATCACATTTTGCAAACGCTCACGATCGTGCCCTT
>JGI26261J51718_1001155_pt1 | contig 11748 bp, 9 predicted proteins | sample SaaInlV_135m_DNA_3_FD_51718 | JGI IMG/M metagenome (IMG submission 51718)
ATGAACACCGGTCAGTTCGAACGCACGCTCATCGTGGCCGAAGACGACTCCCATGTCTCCTACCTCGAAGGGTGCACTGCCCCACAGCGCGACGAGAACCAACTCCACGCGGCAGTCGTTGAACTCGTGGCGAAAGACCGATCCGAGATCAAGTACTCGACCGTCCAGAACTGGTACCCCGGAGACGAGAACGGCGTCGGAGGCATCTACAACTTCGTGACCAAACGAGGCCGGGCCCACACCGACGCCAAGATCTCCTGGACCCAGGTCGAGACAGGGTCNGCCATCACCTGGAAGTACCCGAGNGTGATCCTGCAGGGCGATCGTTCTGTCGGCGAATTTTACTCCGTGGCGCTGACGTCGAAACATCAGCAGGCCGACACCGGCACCAAGATGATCCACATCGGAGCCGACACCACCAGCAGCATCATCTCCAAGGGCATCTCGGCCGCCAAGGGGCAGAACACCTACCGAGGATTGGTGAAGATGCTGCGCTCNGCGGAGAACGCCCGCAACTACACGCAATGTGATTCCCTGCTCATCGGTAAGAAGTGCGGAGCGCACACGGTTCCGTACATCGAGGTGAAGAACCCGACCGCCCAAGTCGAGCATGAGGCGTCGACCTCGACGGTGGGCGAGGACCAACTGTATTACTGCCGTCAGCGCGGCATGAACGAAGAAGANGCCATGGCGATGATCGTCAACGGTTTCTGTCGTGAAGTTTTTGACGAACTCCCGATGGAGTTCGCTGTCGAAGCTCAGCGCCTGCTGAGCGTGAGTTTGGAAGGAAGTGTCGGCTGATGCTGCACATAAAGAACCTGACCGCCTCAATTGGGGACACCCCGATACTCAAGGGGCTCAACCTTGATGTCGGCGCCGGAGAGGTACACGCCATCATGGGCCCGAACGGGTCTGGAAAGAGCACACTCGCACATGCGATCGCGGGTCGCGACGGCTACGAGATTGGTGGCACGGTCACCCTCGATGGAGCCGATCTGCTCGAAATGGTCCCAGAGGATCGTGCTGCTGCCGGCGTCTTCATGGGGTTTCAATACCCGGTCGAGATCCCCGGCGTGAACAACATGTACTTCCTGCGCACCGCATTAAATTCGGTTCGCCGTGCCCGAGGCGAGGAGCAGATCGGGGCGAGCGACTTTCTAAAGGACGCCCAAGAGGCCATGGACCTAGTCGAGATGAAGCATGACTTCTTGTATCGATCGGTCAACGCAGGATTCAGCGGCGGCGAGAAGAAGCGCAACGAGATCCTGCAGATGGCTGTGATGCAGCCAAAGNTGGCGGTGCTCGACGAGACCGATTCCGGTCTCGACATCGATGCNTTNCGGGTGGTCGCAGCGGGCGTGAACTCGCTGCGTGGACCCGACCGATCGATGATCGTGATCACCCACTACCAACGGCTACTCGACTACATCAAGCCAGACTTTGTGCACGTGCTGGTCGACGGCAAGATCGTCAAATCGGGCGACCATACGCTCGCCCTTCACCTCGAAGACCACGGCTACGCCGATTTCGTCAATCACGACCTTGACGNTGCNCCTCTGACGGGAGCAACTGCGTGAACCAGGCCGCCCTCGCGTCCCGCTCCGTGGCGCTCGAACAGATGGCATCGCTGAGCTTGCCGACCAAACGAGATGAAGCGTGGCGATACGCACCACACAAGGCATTGGGCCAACTCACGTTTGGACCGGCTACCGCCACAAACGCTGTGCCCCCCGACATCGACAGTCAGATCCCCCACATCGACGGCCCTCGGATCGTCATCGTCAACGGCGTCGTCGATAGCGCGCAATCGCAGCTCGACACGTTGCCTGCGGGAGTGCATCTGGTCAGTCTTGCCGACGCTCCCGCCGATCTTGTCGCAAGAGCGCTCGACCGCCGACACGACACGATCGACGACGCGTTTTCGATCATCAACCGGGCCTACGGCGACGGTGGAGCGCTGCTGATGGTCGACGGCCAGCCGGCTGAGACGATCCACATCGTCGATATCGCTGTTCCCGATGTGTCGCAGAATGCCTCGGCCAGCCGCGTGGTCATCGAAATGGCAACCGGGAGTTCGGCCACCGTCGTCGAGACCCGCATTGGTCACGGCGACGCATTCGGCGCTTCCAACGTCTGCACCGAGATCTCACTTGCGGCCGATGCCAGCCTCGAACACATCATTCTCCAAGATCTGCCTACCACGCAGATCCACGTCGGACGGGTCGATGTCATCCAGGAAGCCGGGAGCACGCTTCGCTCCCGACTCTTCAACCTAGGATCCGACTACGGGCGGGTTGCCTACTATGTACTCCTCGACGGCGAGGGCGCTGACGCCGACTTGTCTGGGCTCTACTTCGGTTTCGGCACGCAGACCCTCGACCAGCAGATCACGGTGGTCCACAGTGCGAAGAACTGCACGAGTCGCCAGTCATATCGAGGTGTACTTGACGACTCGAGCACCGGCATATGGAACGGCGGTGTCGATGTCCGCCCCGGCGCTGACGGCACCGACTCCGAACAGTCCAACGACAACCTGTTGCTCTCGCGCAAGGCATCAGTAAACACGATGCCNAGGCTCGAGATCTTGGCTGATGAAGTGTCGTGCCAGCACGGCACCACCGTCGGCCAACTCGACGACGCAGCCCTGTACTACTTGCGATCTCGCGGCATTCCCAAAGAGGAAGCCAGCCGTCTGTTGATCAACGGTTTCGCCGACCAAATGATGGACGACCTCGAGAGCACCGCGATTCGAAGCTGGATCACTGAGCGACTCCGGCACGACGATGCGTGAGTCAAGGGTCAGGTCGGCGGAACGAAGCCGTTCACACTGCCGCGCGACGTGAAAGCCACGATCATCCCGGCCGGCCACCCTGTCGTGCTCTCTGAGGGTGATGGCGTCACGGTTCTGCAGGCGCTCGGGGGATCAGCGACGGTCACCACCAGCGATGGCGAGATGGTCCGTTTGTCGCCCGAAGACTCGATCGAGTTCGGGTTCGTGCGCCCGCCGCAGCAAAGCGACAAGGTCGGCGATTCGGCTACCGGCGGATTCAGCATCGAGGCGGTCTGGGCAGCAGCGGCCACTGTGTATGACCCGGAGATCCCCGTCGACATCGTCCAACTCGGCCTCGTCTACCGCATCGAACCATCCGACTTACCGAGCGGCAACAAACGAATCGACATCGACATGTCGGTCACCGCTCCCTTCTGCGGCATGGGCGACATCATGCGCCAAGACCTCCACGACGCCGTAACTGCGCTGCCCGACGTTGAAGAAGTCGATGTCGTCCTCGTCTTCGACCCGCCCTGGGACGCGTCACGCATGTCCGATGTCGCTCGACTCGAACTGGGCATGATGTGACCGAGGTATCGAGCGATGCCAAGACCGACATAGCCGACGGGTCGGACCGATCCGGCCTTGAAGGCACCGGTGACAGCAAGCCGACCCCGAACGTGACGGCTCCCAACGTCGATGGCGACGACGTCGATACAACGGCGATCATGAATGCGTTGCGCGGGGTCATCGATCCCGAGCTAGGCGACAACGTCGTCGATCTCGGCATGGTCAAACGGCTCGAACGGAGCGCCGACCGCGCCATACACATCACGATCGCCTTGACGACCGCAGGCTGCCCGCTACGTGCCCAGCTGATGCGCGACGCCAAAGCCCGAGTCGCTTCGCTCCCCGATATCGATGTCGTCAAGATCCACTTCGGCGAGATGACCGCCGACGAACGAAGCAACGTCATGGCCCGGGCCCGTTGGAAGGCACGCGACAACGCCCTCGAAACCGACATCCCGCCGACCTGTCGCATCCTCGCCATCTCCTCGGGCAAAGGCGGCGTCGGCAAGTCCACGGTCACAGCCAACCTCGCCGTTCTGCTCGCCGGCCGCGGCTACACCGTCGGTGTGCTTGATGCCGACGTCGGCGGATTCTCGATGCCCCAACTACTCGGCATCGACAGCGACATCGAAGGCCAACGCGCCGGCGCAGGTAAAGCGGTCATGAAACCTGTCACCAGACAAATCGGCGACGGAGCGCTCCGGATTGTCTCGATGGGGTCGATCGCCGGTACCAATGAGACCGAAGCAATCATGTGGCGCGGATTGATGCTCAACCGCGCCGTGCAGCATTTTCTCGAAGATGTGCAGTGGGGCGAACTCGACTACCTGCTCATCGACATGCCACCGGGCACGTCCGACATCCAAATGGGCCTCGCCCGAATGCTCCCCAGGACCGACGTGCTTATCGTGACCACCCCCGCCAAAGCAGCCCAACAAGTAGCCGCCCGAGCTGCCGACATGGCCCGCAAGGGTTATCTTCGCGTGGCGGGCGTCATCGAGAACATGGGCCCATCGACGAACCCCGATGGCACGATCACTGCAGTGTTCGGCTCGGGGGGCGGGCAGCGGCTCGCAGAGAGCATCGGCGTGCCGCTTATCGCATCGATCCCGCTCGACACGGCTGTGGCTGCGGCCGGCGACGCCGGCACCCCGGTAGCGATAGAGCACCCCGATTCGACAGCCAGCATGGCGTACCGAGATCTGGCCGAGTCATCGTCACCGACGTCGCGCCCCCGATCGAGATCGCCGAGTGCAGCCTGCGAGGAACCCTCATTCGGGCAGGGGCCGACCTCGACAGGGCCCGAGCCCGAGCCGAAGCACGACTAAACGAACCGAACAGAAGCGGTTTCATCTCCGCCGCCGACACCGATGTCGAACCGATCATCGAATCAGTCGAGGAGAGCACACACGAATGAATTTCAATCGACGTCGAGCGAAGCCAACGAAGGACGAAGCCATCGACCTAGAGGACTCAACAATGCCCGCCACCTCCGATGAGTCCGGTTGCTCACTATGAAAGCGCTTGGACTACACCATAAGCGGAGCTTGGTGTCATGTAGGCCGTTAGGCGAATGCAGACAGCTACCTGTGCTGCATGGAGCGAGCGTATTGGGTTAAATCCCCCCTCCGACACGGTGTTAGCGGCGGGTGACCTTGACCGGCAGTGTTTGGTATCCGTTGACGAAGGAGGAGAAGGTGCGTTCGGGTTCGCCTTGAACCTCTACTCGTTTGAAGCGGGTGAGGATCTCTTCCCAGAGAATGCGGAGTTGGAGCTCGGCGAGTCGGCTTCCCATGCAGAAGTGCACACCGTAGCCGAACGAGAGATGGCGATCGGCATTTGGTCGGGTTATGTCGATGCGGTCGGCATCGTCGCCGAACATGTCTTCGTCGCGGTTGGCTGAGATGTACCACATGAGGAGCTGATCGTCTTTCAGAATCTGCTTGCCACCCAGCTCGGTATCGCACGTTGCGGTGCGGCGCATGTACGACAGTGGGGTCTGCCAGCGGATGATCTCGGGCACAGCCTGCGGCACAAGACTGGGGTTGGCAATCAGTTTGTCGTATTGGTCGGGGAACTTGTTGAGTCCATACACGCTGCCGGTCATCGTGTTGCGGGTGGTGTCGTTGCCGCCGACGATGAGCAGCAACAGGTTGCCGAGGTGTTCGGCGGTGGCCATGTCCTTAGTCGACTCGCCGTGGGCGAGCATCGAGACGAGGTCATGGCCTGGGGTCTCGCGGCGTTCTTCCCAAAGGCCCTCAAAGTAAGCGATGCACTCCATTAACTCCTGTTGGCGNTGGGCATGGGACTCGATGACGCCGCCCGGCTCGGGGATTGCGAATACAATGTCGGACCAGCGCGTCAGCTTACGGCGATCCTTCAGGGGAAAGTCAAAGAGCGTTGCCAGTAGAAGGGTGGTGAGTTCGATGGACACGGTGTCGACCCAATCGAACGCTTCGCCCTCGGGCAGCGACTCGAGGACCCCGACGGTGCGCTCGCGGATGTCGGCTTCGAGGTTCCTGAGACTGCTTGGCGCAGAGATGCCGCGCACCGTCTTGCGCTGCGCAGTTTGGGTGGGTGGGTCCATTGCAATGAATGGCTTGGATCGGTAGATGCCCCCTGGCAATTCACTCCCGAGCTTGGCGCCCAACGTGATGCCGGCATCGGAGGAGTAGGTCTCCCAGTCACCATCGACAGCCTTGACGTCGTCGTACTTGGTGATCGACCAGTAGCGGCCTGCGGTTTCGAGTTCATTGAGNTGTACCGGGTCTTCGGCCCGTAGTCGGGCGAAGTGGCCTTGCCAACGGTGCTCCAAGAAGAGGTGGGCATTCAGAGGGTTGATCTCATCGAGGGTGAGCTCCGCAGCAGCGGGAACATCGGCGCCCTTCTCGGCCATCTCCTGCTCAGGACTCTTGTAATCGTCTTGTGAGGTGTTAGGGGCTTCGGCTGCTGAGGTTTCGGTGGTTGACATGAATCTCCTCTTTTTATTCGTGGTTATGAATCCGAATCTATCAAGCTGTACCTGAACACCGCTTAGTTTGCAAACAAGGAACACAAAATGGCTGACCCAACGCCCCTAGGTTATTGAACAGCCATCGGGCCCCATCTGTTTGGCAATGATTTGAGCTACCTCGCACCCACAAGTGTGGCCGGCATCGTGGAGAGCGCTGTGGGTGGTTGCGGCCGCGGCCAAGGGGGCGTTTTCTACTCGCCGTTCCACGAGTTCATCTGAGACAGGGAACCACCGTCCGTTAAACACTGACCCACGTATCCGAATGGAACCCAACTTTGTGGGGTGGTAGTCGTAGGGGTCTTCGTCAAGGACGGTCAAATTGGCAATCTTCCCCACAGCGATGCTGCCCAGATCGTGTTCGCGTTGCCAAGAAAAAGCAGCCCCTATGGTTACCGCTTTAAGAGCCTCATGGATGGAAATGCACTGTTCGGGGCCCGCAACCCGACCGCTCATGGTCATCCTCCCAGCGCCCCATCCGGCCATAGCCATAGGGTCTGAGGGGCACATTGGCAGGTCAGAGTGGTAGGAGAGAGGAATGCCGGCATTGACTACCGAGGCCGAGCGTCCCATAGCGTCGGCTCGTTCGGGGCCCAAACCAATTTCAGAAAACTTGTCGGCAAAACCCACCAAATAAAACGGGTTAATAGACACAATGCCGCCTAACTCAGCGATGCGTTCAACCTGTTGCTCGGTGGAGTTCATAAAATGAACAAAAACCATGCGGTGGTCGGTACGGGGTTTGCGTGCTTGGGCGTCAGCAAGCACGCCCAAGATCACCTCCACCCCTAAATCGCCGGTGACGTGAATATGTATTTGCCAACCGGCATCCCAGTACACATCAAATATGCGTCGCAGTTCGTCGGGTTGCATGAGCCACTCACCGTGATGATGGGGGTCTGGGTTTCCCTCTGCATCGAGATAGCCATCAATCATTTGCATAAGTTGAGAGATGCCCGCCCCGTCGCAGAAAAGTTTTACTTGCCGGTCCACCACATGCACTTTGTCGGTACCGAGGCCACGTTTTAGTTGCTTCTGAGCGTCGGCCAACACCCGCCCGTTTTCGATGTTGCGCACCGACTGGGTGCGTCCGTCAATCAAAAAGGTACTCATGAAAGGCACATCATGGTGGCCAAGGATTTCTTGATACATGTCCCAAGGCTCAAAAGCCCAAGCGATCCCTGGTTCATTGATGCCGGTGACCCCATTCATGTGGAGGTATTCGATCATTTGAGCCAACCCTTGGCGGTAACGGTCGGCGGTCAGAAAATGCGGCATGAGCAACGGGTGAAGCAGAATAAAGGCCCCGTTTTCCCAGAAATGCCCTTTCTCGTAGTCAACTTGGTCGCTCATGAAACCTCGCCCTTGGAAGGTTTCCGGAGTGGCACCGATGGCCTGCAAGGCCGCCGTGTTGAGGTGCCATTCGTGGCAGGTGCGCTGCCAGATAGCTACTGGACGGTCACCACAGATTTCATCAAGTTCCGAACGGTGGAGGTCACCGTGCCACATTTTGTGGTATCCCCAAGAAAAAAGCCATGCTCCGGGTTCTAAGTCTTGGTGGGCCTGGCCAAGAAGTCGCCGGTAATCCTGAGGGCTATCGGCGGCGTCAAAGGTGAGGCGAGGCATCACCCAACGCTCGGGGGCAATGACCTTGGTAGTTAAGGTGGCTGCAGCAAGAATGGGGTGCAGGTGTTGGTCGATGAGGCCGGGCAAAACCACTCGATCGGCGAACTTTTCATCAATCTGGTAATCGGTGCCGGCTTGTTCAATTACGTCATCCAGGGGGCCCACGGCCACGATGCGGCCATCAGAGACCGCTACTGCTTTGGCCCGCGGCAAGGATTCGTCCATGGTGATTATTGAACGAGCTGGGTAAACGGTGGTGCGTTGGGCGGCGCTTTGCCGTGTCTCGCTGCGCTGTTGATGCAAAGGGCCATCCTTTTCGCTGGTCATGGGACGGAGAGTAGTTCATTGGCCGCGGACGAGTAAGACATCGGCAAAGAGTTTTATTGCTTTGGCAATGTGAAAGGAAAGAGACCCATGCTGGACTGCTGGTGCCGTAGGCTTACTCTTGTGCCGGAACTCATTGCTCGCGACCTCGCTCAGAACAACGCTCATTTTGCGGAAGATTTTACCGACGGTGGGCTATCTGTCACCCCGCATAAACATGCAGCGGTGGTGACCTGTATGGATTCGCGTATGGATATTTTTAAGATCTTGGGGCTTGAAAACGGGGAAGCGCATATTATTCGTAACGCCGGGGGAGTGGTTACCGACGACGTCATCCGGTCGCTGTGCTTGTCGCAACGCTTGTTAAAGACCCAAGAAATTATCGTGCTTCACCACACCGACTGCGGCATGCAGCAAGTCAGCGAAGACCAGTTTAAAGCGGAGTTAGAAGCNGAACTGGGGGTGAAGCCTTTGTGGGCTTTGGAATCCTTTACCGACCCCTACGTGGATGTTCGCCAATCCATTCAGCGCTTGTTGCATACTCCATTTTTGGTGCACAAAGACCAAATCAGCGGCTATGTCTACGAGGTAACCACCGGTTTAGTCCATCAAGTAACCGCTGACTAGAGCAGCCTTTGGTGCCCCAAAACTCCGTGGGTAGCTAAAGGGTCGTTAATTCCGGCCAGNCGTAAGAGATGCCAGGTCAAAGCCAGATTGCTGGACACCACCGGCTTGTTGAGAGACTCCTCTAACTGGTTTACTACCCCNAAAAGGCGCAGGCTGGTGCAAGATACAAACACGGCATCGCAGGGGGACTCTGNGGCTACGTGTTTTACAGCGTCGGCGACCGAGGCCTCGGTGATTCGACACACCACAGAATCGAGTGGTTCTAAGAAAGAACCAACCGCGGAAACTTCGAAGCCTTGGCTCTCAAAAAGATCGACAATCGGTGCGGTTACTTCGGCGGTGTACGGGGTAACGATGGCAATGCGTTGCGCCTTTAACGAGCGAAAAGCCGCCACAGCCGCCGTTACTGGGTTGGTGCAAGGAACCCCCGGGTGAACACTTTGCAAAGCCTCGGTGACTGCTGTTTCACCAATAAGCGTGGAAGCCGAGGTGCAGCCATAGCCCAGAGCGNTAAAATCAAAACCCGGCGGGAGGAGTGCCGCGACTTCGGGGAGCCGGCTTTTCATGGCAGTAAGGGTTTCTGGGGTTACGTCATCATCGTTGTGAATACGAGCATGCAGCCAGTCCACGCCGGCTATTTGAATTTTACGCATCTCTGCTTCGATGGTGCGATCACTTTCTAAAACAATGAGGCCTAATAACGCACGGGCACCAAAACCGGCATCAGTGGAAAAATCAAGGGGAAGCAGTTCTCGTTGTGTCACAGCGCGGGAGCGGGGTCGTTTGCTTGCTGGTCAAAAAAAGAGGCGCCGCTGGGAACCTCTGGGTAAAGCATTTCGTAACTGGTGCAACGCACCCGGATGCTGGCCTCACCCCGCAGAATCTCGCCTTCTATAAGGCTGGGGAGGTGGCTAACTTGCAGAGGCTGGGCGTCTCCTGACCGGTACTCGCAAATAAAAAGGGTCCGGGCCTCGGCGGAGGTGTTGGGCCCCGACCCATGCAGTGTGCGGTTATGCAGCAAACAAGCTGACCCGGCAGGTACTTCGAGGGTGACCATTTGTGGTTTATGTGCGTCCACCACGTCGGNGCTCACCGCCCCGGTGAACACTCCGTGGTGCCAGTGGTCGTAGAGCGGGCCCCGGTGGCTGCCGGGCGCTACCTCTAAAGGCCCATTTTCTAAGGTCATGTCGTCCAGACACAAGAGCACGGCAATGAGGTCGTCGTTGGTGTGGGGTTGAAATAAAAAGTCTTGGTGAAACTGCACTTTGGTGGCAGATTGTGGCTGTTTTGAATTAATTTTTGCATTATTGAAAACCAGATTGGGCCCTATTAATTGGGTTACTGCGTCTACCGCTCGATTGGTGCGCATGACGTCAAGGTAGGCATCAGAAATCTCAACGGGCGATGCCACCCGCCGCAAAGCGGGAGATTCAGCGCAGTGCCCTGGTTCAAGGTCGAAGCGGGGACGATGATCAAAGGTTTCACCATAGGGCTCGCCATGTTGACGACTCTCTTGACGCCATAGTTCGAAATCAACCCGAAGGTCAGCGAGTTGTTTAGCGGTGACGACATCTTCAAGAAGCAGATAGCCGTCTTGCCAAAACTGTTGCATTTGTTCTTCGCTCAAAGGCTGGTTGTCCATGNGTGTCCTCTCGGTTGTTGTTAGATAATAGGCAATTCTGGGGCGGCTCGGCGGCTCAACCATTGAGCCCCGTGGGCCGTTACCACCAGATTTTCTTCGTGAACCATGGCCTTGCCGGGCGCCCACAAGAGGCCGGGCTCAAGAGTGAGAACCATATTTTGTTCAATGACTGTGTCGTCGTTGGCAGTGTGAGAGGGCCACTCGGTGACCTGCATGCCTAAGCCATGCCCCAAGCGGCCTACGTCGTTACCCAGCGAACCATGGGCTTGGAGTACTTTGTTCATAGCTTGGAAAACTTCGGTGGTGGTGGCTCCGGGAGCAATGGCAGCGAAACCGGCTTCGGTAGNTTCCCACACCGCTTGGTAAGCATCTTGGGCTCCTTGGTCGGCATGGCCAAAAGCAAAGTTACGGTCAAAGTCGCTGAAGTAACCGTCGTGGGTGGACCCGGTATCGAAAATCAACAGGTCACCTGCGCCAATTGTGCGGTCAGTGGGCTGGCGAATAATGTCGTCGATGCCACCCGGGCCGGTGGCCCCGACCAAGTAGGGCACTGCGTCTGCACCCTGGCGCAAGATTTCCTCACGAAAGGCGGCAAAAGCTTGCCGCTCGGTCATGCCGGTAGCCAGCAAGTTGGGGAGGGCATCAAAAGCATCGGATACGATGTGACAGATTTGCTGGTGCTTAGCAATCTCTGCTGGTGATTTAACCATGCGGAGAGAACGAATNATGTCCGTGGCGTCGATAAATCCGCCAACTTGAGCGCGTACTTGGTCAAAGTCTTTTAGCGGCATACGCACATGGGTCTCGGGGCCCATGGGCAGGCCGATCTTTCCCTGGGGGCCAGCAGTTTCTCGCAGGCATTCCACCAGCAACGACACCCCGTCGTCATTGGGCTGAGGGGCGGGCCAAGTACGGATGTCATCAACCCAAGTGGCCGCCATGGAGGCACCACCGATTCCGGGGATGACGGCAATGGGCTTACCCGTTGCCGGCAAGACTACGAACCATGGGCGGGTCGGGCTTTGCCAAAAGGGGGTATGAAAACCAGTGAAGTAGCGCACCTCGGGTTCGGTACAAACCAACAAAGCATCGAGGCCTTGGGCAGCCATCATGGTTTGCGCTGCGGTGGTTCTTTCCGAAAACTCTTGATTGGTAAAACCGCGTACCGGGTTTTCTGGG
>JGI26261J51718_1001157_pt1 | contig 11740 bp, 9 predicted proteins | sample SaaInlV_135m_DNA_3_FD_51718 | JGI IMG/M metagenome (IMG submission 51718)
TTATTCATAATAATCTTATTTATTTTATTTCTTTTATCAGTTATCAGAATATATCAAATGGCTCATTTAATTTTAGTAAGACATGGTCAAAGTGAATGGAATCTTGAAAAAAGATTTACTGGTTGGGTTGATGTTGACCTCACTGGACAAGGTAAATTAGAAGCTTGTAAAGCTGGTGAATATATTAAGGAAACTAAAATTGATGTTAGTTATTTTTATTCATCATTTCAGTTAAGGGCTATCAACACACTAAAATTTATTCAGGACACATTAAGAGATAAAAGAGAACCAATTAGAGCCTGGCAATTAAATGAAAGACATTACGGAGCTTTAACGGGACTAAATAAAGATGAAATGAAAGAAAAACTTGGTGAAGACAAAATCCATGCTTTTAGAAGGTCTTGGGATATTAAGCCAGATCCATTAAGCAAAAATAACCCATATCACCCATTAAATATAGAAATTTATAAAAGTATTCCAAAAGAAAATATTCCTGACACCGAATCTCTTAAAGATACCTATGAAAGAGTAATGAAATTTTATATTGATGAAATTCAAGAGAAACTAAAAAATGATGACAATATTTTAATTTCAGCTCATGGAAATTCTATAAGAGCGTTATGCAAATTTTTGTTTAAATTAGATAATCAAAAAATAACATTACTTGAAATACCAACAGGTAATCCACTTTTAATAAGTTTAGATTCAAAGCAAAACATTAAAGAATGCTCTTACCTAGATCAAGATAGAGCTAAGGACTTATTAGTTTTTTAATAATTGTTTATAGATATTAAGATCTGTTAAATGTCTAAAGTCCTCTAAACTCTCAAAACCATATAACTCNTCTTTATTAATTAACTTATTCCAAATATTTAAAATTGAAAAACTACCAACCTCATATGANTCAAATAAACTCTTATTCAAGATCTGGCACCCTGTATAAATTAAACGATTAAGTTCATCTTTTTTTATTATGTTTTTTTTAAGATTGAAATCACCCCTCAAATTTTTGTCAAAACTCAATTTTTCATTGGCTAATAAAAGTATATTTTTAACTTTATTTAAAAAATAAAACTTCTCCATATCCTCAATATATTTCTTATAATTTTCATTCCATACAGTGTCTGGATTAAATGTAATAAAATCTGTTTCATTAGATGAATTTATCATATTCAAAATTCCACCACCCGTATTTAAAATATCTGAACCATCATTAATTATCTTAATTTCTAAATTAAATTTCTTATCTTTAAGAAATTGTTCAATTTTTTCACTAAGATAAAATGTATTNATTAAAATTTTATTAATTCCCAAAGAATGTATTAAATTAATACAATTTTCTAATAAAGTTATTTCGTTTATCTTTAGTAGGGGTTTCGGGGTTGTCAGTGTTATTGGGTTTAAGCGCTTACCATATCCAGCACATAAAATTAATGCAGTTTTAATTTTCATTTCTGATTTCGTATTTTTTTTGAAAAATTAAGGTCTAGCAAGCTTTTGAGCTGAGAAAATTTCTTATTATTAGAAATTCTTAATTCAATTAATTTCCAAGCATAAGGAATTAATTTCAAATATTGCTTTTTCTTATCTCTCATGGCCAACCTTGTAAATATTCCAATGATTTTCATGTTTCTTAGAATGGATAATATTTCAAAATCACTTAATAAAGTAGCCTCATTAACTCTTTTTTTATTTAATTTCAGATAATAACGATAAATTTTATCTTTAAATATTTTATCTGTCTTAAATCTAACATCATCAATTAAGGAAGCTAAATCATAAGCGCTGTTTCCAATTAAAGCATCCTGCGAATCGATTACTCCTATTTTATTTTTAAACTTCATTAAATTTGACACATGAAAGTCCCTATGAACCAAAACTTTTTCTTTTGATTGAAGGTGCATTAGTAAAAGCTTAATTTGTTTTTTTATATCAATTTTAAATTTTTTTAATTTATTTTTTTTTACAAATTTTTTTGCATACCATTCACAGAATAAATTTGCCTCATTGAATAATTTAGCATTGTTGTAAGTTGGAATTTTATAAGCTTTGCCTTTAAAGTTTTTAGATCGATTTTGTTTAATTTTTTGAATTATACCAAGCAAATCAACAGATTTTTTGTAGAGAGTTTCTCGTTGGTTTTTATTTTTTTTTAATAGACTAAAAACTGAATCGTCTCCAAAATCTTCAATTTCTATATAATTTTTTTTATAATTTTCGCTATAAAGCTTAGGTGCTAAAACTTTATTTTTAATTAGGAGACTATTTATTGCATCATATATTAGCAAATTTTTCTCTTTTTCCTTAGAAGCATAAACTATAATTGATTTTTTGTTTAATGATGACTTTCTATAAAAAGATCTAAATGATGCATCACCTTTAATTTTCTTTAATTTATTAGTAGTTTGCAGCATTTATTTTTTATTTTTAACTCCTTTAATTGTTAAATACCTTTTGTTTAAATCATCATTATATTCAAAAAATAAATCAATTTTGTTATCAATAGTTTCTTTTATTTTCTCAGGCCATTCAATTAATGTCACAATTTCTTCTCTATTTTCAAATAAACCAATATTTTTTATCTCACTATAATCAGTTAACCTGTACAAATCATAATGCTGTATTATAAAATTTCCAACATCATATTCATTTACCAAATTAAATGTTGGACTAGTAACTTCAGTTAAATTTATTTTATTTGATTGTTGTAAATTATTAATGAGGTGTCTTATAAATGTTGTTTTTCCTACTCCTATTTCTCCATGAAAATAAGCAACATCTCCTTTATGCAGTGTTCTTGAAAATTTTTTAGCTAGCTCAGATGTTTTATCTTCTAAGGAAATATCTATTTTTTCGCTATTAGTAGCGATATGCATCTGGCTTGAATGGACCTTCTGTTTCAACACTTATATAGTCAGCTTGGTCTTTTGATAGTTTTGTAAGTTTTGCTCCCACTTTTTTTAAATGAAGCATGGCTACTTTTTCATCTAATGATTTTGGTAGCACATAAACTTTATTTTCATAATTTTTATGATTATCCCAAAGTTCAATTTGTGCCATTACTTGGTTTGTAAATGATGCACTCATTACAAAACTTGGATGTCCAGTTGCGCAACCTAAATTTACTAATCTACCTTTGGCTAAAAGAATAATTCTCTTTCCATCAACTAATTCTATTTCATCAACTTCTGGTTTTACTTCTGTCCATTTATAATTTTTTAAGGCTTCTACTTGAATCTCATTATCAAAGTGTCCAATATTACAAAGTATTGCTCTATCTTTCATATTTCTCATATGATCTGCAGTAACAATGTCTATATTACCTGTAGCTGTAACAACAATATCTGCTTTACTTATTGCTTCATCCATTAAAACTACTTCATAGCCTTCCATTGCTGCTTGGAGTGCACAAATTGGATCCGCTTCTGTAACCATAACTCTTGCACCACTTTGTCTTAAAGATGCAGCACTACCCTTTCCAACATCGCCAAAGCCTGCTACAATTGCAACTTTACCAGACATCATAACATCTGTGGCTCTTCTAATTCCATCTACTAAACTTTCTCTACAACCATACAGGTTATCAAATTTTGATTTTGTAACTGAGTCATTAACATTAATTGCTGGAATCATTAATGTTCCATCTTTTTCCATTTTGTTTAATGCTTTAATTCCAGTTGTTGTTTCTTCTGAAACACCTTTTACTTCCTTTAACAAATCTTTGTAATCGCTATGCATCATTGCAGTTAAATCACCACCATCATCTAATAGCATATTTGCTTTCCAGTCTTTTTTACCTTCTATTGTTTGTCTTATGCACCATACAGCTTCCTCTTCAGTTTCACCTTTCCAAGCAAAAACTGGTATTCCTGCTTTAGCTATTGCTGCAGCAGCATGATCTTGTGTTGAAAAAATATTACAAGAAGACCATCTAACTTCTGCTCCAAGCTCTACTAAAGTTTCAATTAAAACTGCTGTTTGAATTGTCATATGAAGACATCCCAATATTCTTGCTCCTTTTAAGGGTGCTTTTCCTGAGTATTCTTCTCTTAATGCCATTAGACCAGGCATTTCACTTTCAGCTATTGAAATTTCTTTTCTTCCAAAGTCTGCTAACGATATATCTTTGACTTTAAAATCATCCATTGCTCAGTTTTATATAATAAAAATTTAATTAATCAACTTATGATTAAACTTTAGGGAAGACAATCTCAACATTTGCACCTTCTTGCGTTACATTGTTTGAGGCATTAATGGTAGCACTATGGAGTTCAACAAGGTTTTTTACTATATTTAAGCCTAAACCAGAATGCTCTCCAAAGGTATCAGGTCTATTACTATAAAATCTATTAAATATTTTTTTTGTATCTGTTTCCTTAAATCCTTTACCTTCATCAATAACTTTAAAAATAATTTTATCTTTATCTCCTTTGTAAATTTCAACTAAGATTTTTTTGTTATCATCACTAAATGAAATTGAATTATCTAATAAATTTGCAATAATTTGTTCAATTCTATTTTCTATTCCATTAATAAAATATTCTTCTTGATCATCTTGATCATTTAACATTATTTTAATTCCTCTTTTTGCTTCATAAATATTATTAAAATCATCTACTACAGATCTTGCAATTAATTTGAGATTAATTTTTTTCATTTTTTCTTTACTTAATGCAACCTCATCTTTTAGTATTTGAGAATAATCAGTGATCAATCTTTCAATTCTTTGGACATCATGATTGAGAATACTAATTAATTTACTTCTTTGAGATTGATCATCAGTCTCATTCAATATTTCTGAAGCACTTTTTAATGATGTTAAGGGGTTTCTTATCTCATGAACAAGATCAGTTGAAAAATTTTCTGCATGTGAAATTCTTTTTTGAAGTTCACTTGTCATATCATCTAANGAATTTGACAAAGTTCCTAGCTCGTCATTTCTACTTTTAAGTTCATTAATATTTGTTTTTTTTTTGCTCTTTTCTTTTATAATTTTTGTATATGCTACTAAGTTCTTTATAGGTTTTAGAAAATATCTATTTAAAACAAAAGAGAATATAAATATTACTATAATTATAAATATTGCTGTTCTTAGAATAAATGTTTTTCTTTCATCAATAGCAGATTTTACATCATTAGCATTTTCTGAAATTGCTAGGTATCCAATATTAACTCCATTTAGTGTAATGTTTTTAACTGTTGTTAGTAAAAATTGATCATAGCCTTCCTGTATAAAAGTAAAGGGCTTTCCANAGTCTTTTGACCACGAATAATTAGTAAGAACATCTTTGAATGAAACNGTTTTTTCTTTATTTATNTTTTTTGTTTCAACAATTTTTTTGCTTTTTTCTTCGTCTAATATTTCTAGCTCNACTATATCTAGTCTACTAGAAAAGGATCTNGGGTCTAAATCTAGCGTATCAGTATCACCTACTAAATTAAATTGATTATCAAATAAGATAACTCTATCTAAGTTTTGAAATAAAAATCTTGTTGAAAATAAAAATTTTCTAATATCTTCTTCCTCAAATTTTATATTTAACCTTAAAATATGCTCAATTGTATTGTTAATTATTTGAATATGTTTGGAGGTTTTATTTTTTATTAAATTAGGTTTTGCATTGCTAATGTAAAGNGCTGTTAAAATTCCTATAATTAAAAAAATAACCAAATTAATGAATAAAAATTTTTTTAATATAGATAAACTTTTTAGAAAATTNCTGAACATTAACTAACGTTCCATCTGTATCCACTGCCATATCTTGTTTCTATAGCTGTAAAATCAGGNTCAACTTTTTTAAATTTTTTTCTAATTCTTTTAACATGACTATCAATAGTTCTATCTTCAATATCAGTATCTTCTCGATAAGCAATGTCCATAAGCTGGGCTCTTTCTTTTATTATTCCTGGTCTCTTTGCTAATTCTTTAACTATTAAAAATTCTGTAGTAGTAAGCTTATCTGGTAATTGCTTGTTATCCCATTCACATTCAAGTTGTGAAGGGTCAAGTTTTAACTTCCCATGTGAAATAATATTTTTTGTGTCTTCAAGATTATTGTTAATATCTTTTTTTCTAAGTTGAACCCTTATTCTTTCTATTAAAACTTTAATGGAAAAACCTCCTGACTTTTTTATAAAATCATCTGCACCCAATTTTAAGCCTAATAATTCATCTATTTCATCATCTTTTGAAGTTAAAAAAATTACAGGCAAGGAAGTTTTTTTTCTTAACTTTTTTAAAAGCTCTTCACCATCCATTTTTGGCATCTTTATATCTATAACAGCAAGGTCTGGTGGATTTCTAGTTAACCCAATTAAAGCACTTTCTCCATCAATATAAGTTTGAACTTTAAAGCCTTCTTTTTCAAGAGCTATACTTATACTTGTGAGTATATTTCTATCGTCATCAATAAGAGCTATTGTTTGAGTTTGCATATTCTACTTTAAAAATACTAAATTGTTCTAATTTAGGCAATGGAGATAAATTAATGAAGTATTCCCCAATTGTCCCCTGTATTCACGTCTACCGTCAATGGTGTTGAAAAAGTGTGTAAATCACTTTCTGTAACACTCGTCATTTCATCCTTGATTATTTCAGTTATATTTTTGACTTCTTTTACTGGAACCTCAAAAATTAACTCATCATGAATTTGTAATAATATTTTTGATTTATTATTTTTAATACTTTCAAATTTTTTATTAAGTCTAATCATTGCAAGTCGCATGATTTCTGATGCTGATCCTTGAATAGGAGCATTAATAGCTGCTCTTTCTTGAAAATTTCTCACATTGAAATTTTTATCATTAATTCCATTAAANTGAGATCTTCGACCAAAAATATTGNTTACATATCCACTTTTTCTGCAAAACTTAATTGTATTATCCATATAAATTTTTATTTCGGGAAATTTTAANAAATAAGCATTTAAAAATTCATCTGCTTCATGATTTGAAACGTTGATTTGTTTTGCAAGTCCATATTGTGAAATACCATAAATTATTCCAAAATTAATNGCCTTGGCCTTCCTTCTCATGTCTTGGTCTACTTTTTTAATATCAACATTAAATACTTGGCTTGCTGTAAGAGAGTGAATATCTTCATTATTACTAAACGCTTTTTTCAGCTCTTTGACTTCTGCCAAATCTGCTAAAATTCTCATTTCAATCTGATTATAATCTGCAGATATTAATGTGAAGCCCTTTTCTGCTATAAAAGCTTTTCTTATATCTTTACCATCTTCTGATTTAATAGGAATATTTTGTAGGTTTGGATCACTGGATGCCAGTCTTCCTGTTGTTGTTGCTGCCAATAAAAATGATGTGTGNACTCGTTTAGTATTTGGATTAATGTGTTCAGGTAAAGCATCTGAGTAAGTGTTTTTAAGCTTGGACACTTGTCTCCAATCTAGAATTAATTTTGGAAATTCATGTCCTTTAAATGCTAAGTCTTCTAACACACTTGCATTTGTGGCAAAACTACCTTTTCTAGTTTTTTTAAGTACAGCAATTTTTAAATCATTATAAATAATTTCACCTAATTGTTTTGGTGATGCAATATTAAATTCTTTTTTTGAAATTTTAAAAACTTCTTTTTCTAGTTTACTTATTTTTTTTTCAAATTTTTCAGACAAAACCTTTAAAAATTTATTATCAATTTTAATTCCTTCAATTTCCATAAATGCTAGTATCTTAATTAAAGGTTTTTCAAAGATTTCATAAATATTAGTTAATTTCTCTAATTTTAAATTTTTACTAAATATTTTGTATAATCTGTAAGTAATATCAGCATCTTCAGCAGCATACTCCATTGCCTTATCTAGCTCTACATCACTAAAGTTTATTTCTTTTTTACCTGTACCAACAATTTCTTTAAATGAAATTGTTTTATGCTGTAGATGAATCTCAGACAAGGTATCCATATTATGTCTATTTTTTCCAGCATCTAATACATAAGACATCAGCATTGTATCCTCCATTGAATTCATATTTATTCCCTGTTTATACAAGACAATAAAATCAAACTTAATATTTTGACCAATTTTTTTTACACTCTTGTCTTCTAAAAGTGGTTTGAGTTTTTTAATTACAGTTTCTTTTTTTAAACATCCTTTAAACTTATGACCAATTGGAATATAACAAGCCTTGCCAATTTTAGTGCTTAATGAAATTCCCACTAAATCAGTCTGATGTGCNTCTAAAGAACTAGTTTCTGTATCAATTGCTANCTCTCCAGCTTCTTCTGCTTCGTTAATCCACTCATCTATTTCTTTTTCATTNGTAATTAGATGATAATTTTTTTTACTTATATTTTGATGTTTTTTTTCAGGCTTTGTCTCTTTTGCTGTCTCTTCTAACAGTGGTTCTCCGTATGCAGAAATGACAGAACTAAGAAGTCTATTAAACTCCATTTCTCTTAAAAATTTATATAGTTTATCTTTATCAATCTTCTTTAGATGAAATTCCTCTAACTTTCTTTCAACTGGAGCATCCTTCATTAGTGTCACTAATTTTTTGCTAATTATCGCTTTATCTTTGTTCTCTATAAGTGTTTCTCTTCGTTTATTTTGTTTTATTTCTTGAGCGTTATCTAATAATTTTTCTAGGGTTCCATACTTATTAATCAGTTCTGCTGCAGTTTTTACACCTATCCCAGGTACTCCCGGAACATTATCGCTACTGTCTCCAGCTAAGGATTGAACATCAATAACTTTTTCTGGGCCCACTCCAAATTTAGTTACTATATCTTCAGGTGTTATAAATTTATTTTTCATAGGATCGAATATACGAACGTCTTTTCTATACAATTGCATTAAGTCTTTATCTGAAGAGACTATTGTCACCTTTGCACCCTTTGCTAAAATTTGTTCTACATAAGTGGCTATTAAATCATCTGCTTCATAATTTGGAAGATCTACAGATGGTAAATTAAAAGCAACTACAGACTTTCTTATGTATTCAAACTGTGGTGCTAAATCATCTGGGGCTTCTGATCTATTAGCTTTATAGTCTGAATAAATTTCATTTCTAAAAGTTTTTCTAGCAGCATCAAATATTACAGCAAAGTGTGTTGGTTTTTGAAGATTTTCATTTGATTTTGAATCCTCTAATAGTTTAAATAGCATACTGCAAAATCCACTAACTGCACCTACTGGAAGACCGTCACTTTTTCTAGTTAGGGGTGGTAATGCATAATAAGCTCTAAAAATGTAACCTGAACCATCTATTAAATAAAAATGATCTGTTTTTTTTATTTTATCCATTAAATAATATTATCTTAAATATTTTAAATACTATAAATGTATTACCACGCATGGAGCAAAAAAATATACTTTCTGTTAAAAATTTAAAAAAAATTTATTCAAACAAACAAGCTGGGGACAACCTTGCGTTAAACGATTTAAACTTAGACGTGAAAGAAGGAGAAATTTTTGGCCTTCTTGGTCCTAATGGTGCTGGGAAAACAACATTTATAAATATTTTAGCTGGAACAGTAGTAAAAACAGCAGGACAAGTAAGTGTCTGGGGTTTTGACTTAGATAAAAACCCAAGACAAGTTAGAGCTTCGGTTGGAATAGTTCCTCAAGAAGTAAATCTTGATCCATTTTTTAGCCCAAGAAAATTATTAGAATTACAGGCTGGNCTTTATGGAATTAAAGAAAAAGANAGAATTACAGATACAATTCTAAAATTNGTGTCCTTAGAAAAACAAGCTANCAGCTATGCTAGAAGTTTATCTGGTGGNATGAAAAGAAGATTGTTAATGGCTAAAGCTTTAGTTCATCAGCCACCAATAGTTATTCTAGATGAACCTACTGCTGGTGTTGATGTGGAGTTAAGACAAAATTTATGGAAAAATGTAAAATTATTAAATGAACTTGGTGTAACAATCATTTTAACAACTCATTACCTCGAGGAGGCTGAGGAAATGTGTGGAAGAATAGCTATATTAAATAAAGGAAATATTGTTGCCCTAGACAGCACTAAGAATTTATTAGATAGAATTCAAACCAAAAAAGTAACCTTTAAAACTGATATAAAGATAAATATTAACGATGATGATCTAGAATCTTTAAAAATAGTTTCACACTTAGATAATGAAGTTTGTGTTTCTTATGAAAAAAGTAAAATTAATATGGAAGAATTAATTAATTTAATTAAGAAAAATAACGTCAAAATTATAGATATTTCAACTGACGACGGTGATTTAGAGGATGTTTTTTTAAGATTAATAAAAAACTAGATTATCACATTAATAAATAGTAATTTGTGGATATGGATCTATTAAAAACAAATACAATTCAAAAAGTATTAAAAACATTTATTCTAATTTTTATAGGAACAATGGCTTTAACTATTTCAGCTAAATTAAAAATACCATTTTATCCTGTGCCTATGACAATGCAAACNTTTGTAGTTCTTTTTTTAGGAATTGCTTTCGGGTATAAAATTGGCCTGGCATCTGTAGCTGTTTATCTTCTGGAGGGTATTCTAGGTATGCCTGTATTTTCTAACTCACCAGAAAAAGGTATTGGAATAGTTTATTTTACTGGTCCAACAATGGGATATTTAATTGGATTTTTATTTGCTTCTTTTTTTGCGGGCTATTTAAATCTTAATAAAAATATTTTTATAATTTTTGGAAAATTAATATTTTCTGTTTCTGTAATCTATGTGTTTGGAGCTATTTGGTTGGGAACTTTAATTGGATGGGATAAACCAATTCTTCAATTAGGAGTGACACCATTTTTATTAGCTGAATTATTTAAAATTTGCTTATTGGCTATATTGGCTAAAAAAATTATCAAATTTAGAAAATTTATCTAGGGGATCTTTTAGATAAAATTCTTTGTAACGTTCTTCTGTGCATTTTAAGTCTTCTAGCAGTCTCAGATACATTTCTATTGCATAATTCAAAAACTCTATGAATATGTTCCCACTTAACTCTATCAGCTGACATNGGGTTTTCTGGTGGTTCAGCTTTTTTCTCTGGATCGGCTAGTAATGCTTTCTCAACATCATCTGCGTCTGCTGGCTTTGCTANGTAATCAATTGCACCTTCTTTAATCGCAGCAACAGCCGTTGGAATATTTCCATATCCTGTTAACATTATAATTCTACTGCTTGGATTAGAAATTTGAATTTGCTTTACTACTTCAAGTCCATTTCCATCAGCTAGTCTTAGGTCGACAACTGCAAAAGCTGGTTTTTTCTCTTTAACAGACAGTATTCCTTTTTGTACACCCTCAGCTTGAAAAACCTCAAATCCCTTTTTTTCCATGGCTCTTGCAAGCCTATCTCTAAAGGGATTGTCATCATCAACGATTAATAAGGATTTATTATCAAAATCACTTAATTTTTTTAAATTAGCTGCTTCAACCATATTATTAATATGGTGCCTTATCTGATAATTTCAACACCCATTATTTGCTTTACATTAATTAAGTATTGCCTTAATTGCATGATTTATATGAAAGTTTTTAAGTATTTAAGAACTTTTTTTTATTAAATTTTTTTTGGGGACATATGAAATGCAAAAATTTAAAACAGTTGATGAGCTTATAAATCAACTAAAACCAGAAAAGCCTATTTATTGTATTAGAAAAAAATCTATACAGTCTGCTTCTACTTATTTTAGNAATAAATTTCCTGGTAAAGTTCTATATGCTGTTAAAACTAACTCACATCCTGAGGTTTTAAAAACAATAGTAGAAAGTGGAATTGAAAACTTTGATGTAGCTTC
>JGI26261J51718_1001158_pt1 | contig 11740 bp, 9 predicted proteins | sample SaaInlV_135m_DNA_3_FD_51718 | JGI IMG/M metagenome (IMG submission 51718)
TTANTGCTTATGCGAGAGTGGCGGAATTGGTAGACGCGCTGGATTTAGGATCCAGTGGGGCAACCCGTGAGAGTTCGAGTCTCTCCTTTCGCACCATTAATTATTTGAGAAAAAAAATGAGTGAATTGACAATAAAGATTAAGAAAAAAGACGGCCTGAAAACAGAACTAAAGATTACTGTACCTTCCTTGATTGTTCAAAATAAAAAGAATGATCGTTTTATTCAAATTGCTAAAAAAGCTAAGTTGCCAGGTTTTAGACCTGGTAAAGCTCCACAGAACGTAATACAGCAGCAGTATGGTAATCAAGTCAATCAAGAGATACTAACAGAACTTTTAGAAACCTCTTATGCTGAAGCAGTTCAAGAAAAAGAATTAAGACCTGCTGGACCTCCTGAGGTCAGTATTGATCAATTTGTTGACGGTAGTGACTTCACTTTTACTGCTTCCATTGAATTGTATCCGGAATTTAAATTAAAAGGCTTGGATAAGATTAAGGTCGATAAACTATCTACTGTAATTACTCAAACAGATATCAATGAAATGATTGAGAATCTTCAAAAACAAAGAGGAGAATGGAAATCAGTAGAACGTAATTCAAAATCAGGAGATCAGTTGCTGATAGATTTTGAAGGTAAGGTGGATGGTGAGTTGTTTGAGGGTGGAGAGGCTAAAGATTTCATGATGCAGTTAGGACAAGGTCAGATGCTCCCTGAATTCGACGATGCGCTTATGAATGTCAAACCTGATGAGAAAAAAGAATTTGAGCTTACTTTTCCTGATGAATATCACAAAAAAGAACTGGCCAGTAAAAAAGCTATCTTTTCTGTACACACCAAAGAAGTTAGAGAAATGGATTTAGCTGAAATCAATGAAGATTTTGTAAAAGCTTTTGGTGTTGAAAGTGGTGAAACCAAGGATTTAATGGAAGAAATTAAATCCAGTATGGAAAAAGAAAAAGAAAAGCGAATTAATACTGATTTAAAAACTAATTTAATGAACTATCTAAGGGAAAAAAATAAGATAGATGTACCACATACAATGATTCATAGTGAANCTCATGCAATGCAAAAAGATTGGATGAAGCAATCCGGTATTGAAGATGAGAAACAAGCTCCCAGTTTGGATAATTTTGAAAAATTAGCCAAAGAAAGAGTGCACTTAGGCTTATTAGTTAGTGAACTTGTTTTATCTGAAGAAATTAAACTAGACGATGAAAAAGTAAAAACCAAACTTGAAGAAATAACGAATGCATATCCAAATTCAGAAGAAATTAGTAAGATGTATCAACAAACACCTGAGCTTATGGATCAATTGAAATCAATGGTGATGGAAGATCAAGTGGTAGAATGGCTGAGTGAGAAAACAACTTTTAATGAAAAAGAAATAGAATTTAAGGAGTTAATGAATAGAAATCTATAAGTGAGTATGCAAGAAGAAAAATTAAGCTTGGTGCCTATGGTAGTGGAGCAAACTCCAAGAGGGGAGAGAGCTTATGATATTTATTCAAGATTATTGAAAGACAATGTTATTTTCGCCGTAGGGCCCATTGAGGACCATATGGCAAATTTAATCATTGCCCAGATGCTTTTTCTTGAAAGTGAAAATCCTGAGAAGGATATTTCTCTTTATATTAATTCACCAGGTGGAGCAATAACAGCTGGTTTATCTATTTATGACACCATGCAATTCATTAAACCTAATGTCAGCACTATCTGTATAGGACAAGCTGCTAGCATGGGAGCTGTTCTTCTAGCAGGTGGTGCAAAAGGGAAAAGATATTCCCTACCCAATTCTCGTGTAATGATACATCAACCAATATCAGGGTACCAAGGACAAGCCTCTGATATTGATATTCATGCTAAAGAGGTTCTAAGCCTTAGATCAAGGCTCAATGGCATATTGGCTAAGCATACTAGAAAAACTGTAAAACAGATTGCCAAAGATACTGATAGAGATAATTATATGGATCCTGAACAATCCAAAGAGTATGGTTTGATTGATGTAATTATTTCAGATAGAAACAATATTAGAAATATCAAAGATTGAGGTTTCTATAATGACTGACAAAAACAAGAAAAAAGATAATGATAATAAAATTTTGTATTGTTCTTTTTGCGGAAAAGGACAAAACGAAGTTCAAAAGCTTATAGCAGGTCCTTCTGTATATATCTGTGAGGAATGCGTAGATTTATGCAATAACATCATTGATGAAGAATTAGGATAGCAGGTCCTTCTGTATATATCTGTGAGGAATGCGTAGATTTATGCAATAACATCATTGATGAAGAATTAGGCACTGATGATCCAGAACAGTCATTAACCCTCTATAAACCAAAAGAAATCAAAACAATGTTGGATGATTATGTCATTGATCAAGATATTGCAAAGAAGGTACTTTCTGTTGCCGTTTATAATCACTATAAGAGGTTGAATGATAAGCCTAAACCTCGTGATGAGAATTTTATAGAGATTGGAAAGAGTAATATATTGTTAATCGGTCCTACCGGGTGTGGCAAGACTTTACTTGCTCAAACATTAGCTAAAATTCTTAATGTACCTTTTGCTATAGCAGATGCTACAACACTAACAGAAGCTGGATATGTAGGAGAAGATGTAGAAAATATTGTACAAAAATTACTACAAAGCTGTGAATACGATGTTGAGAAAGCTGAACAAGGTATTATTTATATTGATGAAATAGATAAAATTTCCCGTAAAACAGATAATCCATCTATAACCAGAGATGTGTCTGGTGAGGGAGTTCAACAAGCATTACTTAAGCTCATTGAAGGAACTACAGCATCTATTCCACCACAAGGAGGAAGAAAGCATCCGCAACAAGAATTTATTCAAATAGATACTTCAAACATATTGTTTATATGTGGAGGAGCTTTTGCTGGATTGGATAGAATTATAAAAGATAGAACCAATAAATCTGGCATAGGTTTTATAGCTGAAATGAAAGAGAGTGATGAGGTACAAAATATAGGAGAAGTTTTTCAGCAAGTTGAACCAGAGGATTTAATTAAATATGGTTTGATACCAGAATTTGTAGGAAGGATGCCTGTAGTCTCTTCACTCACTGAGTTAAATAAAAATGCACTTATTAGAATACTCATGGAACCTAAGAATGCTCTTATCAAGCAATACCAAAAATTATTTGCTATGGAGCAAACAGAATTAGAGTTTTTACCAGAAGCTTTAGAGACAATAGCTGAATTAGCTATGGAAAGGAAAACTGGGGCAAGAGGGCTTAGAACTATATTAGAAAATACACTTCTAGATACCATGTATGAAATCCCTTCTCATGATGATAAAATGAATAAAGTTGTTGTTAATCAACAGTTTGTAATGAATAAATCAAAACCATTTCTTGTCTATAATAAAGATTCAAATTCTAATACTGCTACTAGTAAAAAATTAAATAAAAAAACAAAAGCAGCCAGCTCTAAGTAAACGAATGACATTAATTCAATTAGTAGTTGAAATTTATTTATTTAACCCTATAACTTAACTAAGATAATTAATTATTAGGATTCCTATGTCAGAAGAAAAGAAAACCTTGTCTCTCGATATTCTTATAAATAAACCGCTTCTTCCTTTAAGAGACGTTGTTGTTTATCCGCACATGGTGATCCCATTATTTGTTGGCCGTGAGAAGTCCAAAGTTGCTCTAGAACAAGCAATGGCTGAGGATAAAAAAATACTACTGGCATCACAAAAGAAATCAGATGTTGATGACCCTAAGATTAAAGATATAAATACTGTTGGTACCCTGGCTAATATCCTCCAACTTGTCACACTTCCTGATGGAACTGTCAAACTACTTGTAGAAGGCGAGTCTAGGGTGGATCTTCTTGAAATTAGATCGGAAGATTATTTTACAGCTGATTATTGTATTTTAAATGAGCAAACTGATGAAACTGATAAGGATATTAAAGCCTTAAGAAGAACACTAATCTCGCAAGTTGAAAGCTATGTTAGAGTCACAAAGAAGGTTCCAGCTGAAGTAGTCAGCACTCTAGCTAGTATCAAAGAAACAGGTAGATTGGTTGATACAATTATCGCACACATGTCATTAAAACTTGATGAGAAACAAAAAATACTGGAACAGATTAATGTCAAAGAACGTCTAGAGTATGTCATTGGTCTCATAGATGTTGAAATTGATATGATCGAGGTTGAACAAAAGGTCAGGGGTAGAGTCAAAGATCAGATGGAAAAAAGCCAGAAAGAGTATTATCTCAATGAGCAAATGAAAGCAATCCAAAAAGAATTAGGAGATATGGATAATGCTAATAATGAAAATGAAGATTTAGAAAAACAAATAAAAGATTCTGGAATGTCAAAAGAAGCTACAGAGAAAGCTACATCTGAGTTAAAAAAGCTACAAATGATGTCACCCATGTCGGCAGAAGCAACGGTAGTGAGGAATTATTTGGATGTGTTAATTGGCGCTCCTTGGAAAAAGAAGACGAATGCAAAAGTTAAGTTAGATCAAGCTGAAAAAGTTTTAAATGAAGACCATTATGGCTTAAAGCTAGTCAAAGAAAGAATCACTGAATATCTTGCTGTACAACAAAGAACAAAAAAGATTAAAGGCCCAATCTTATGTCTCGTTGGACCACCAGGAGTAGGTAAAACTTCTCTGGGGTCAAGCATTGCAAGAGCAACAGGAAGAAAGTTTATTCGTATGTCATTAGGTGGAGTTAGAGATGAAGCTGAAATTAGAGGGCATAGAAGAACTTATATTGGCGCTATGCCTGGAAAGGTAATGCAGAATTTAAGTAAAGCCGGTGTAAGAAATCCTCTTTTTTTACTAGATGAGATTGATAAAATGTCGATGGATTTTAGGGGCGATCCTTCATCAGCACTTTTGGAGGTATTGGATCCTGAACAAAATTCATCTTTTAATGATCACTATCTAGAAGTTGATTTCGATTTATCGGATGTGATGTTTATTTGCACTGCAAACACGCTAAATATACCAGCTCCATTATTAGATAGAATGGAGGTTATAAGAATTGAAGGCTATACGGAAGATGAAAAATTAAATATTGCTGACCAATATTTAGTGGACAAGCAAATTGAAGCCAATGGTCTAAAGAAAGACGAAATCAAAATTACAAAAAGCGCAATTCTCTCTATTATTAGGCATTACACAAGAGAAGCGGGTGTTAGAAACCTAGAAAGAGAAATAGCAAAAATTGCCAGAAAAGTAGTGAAATCAATTGTCTTAAAGGCACAAAAGAAAGCTATACATATTCGACCTACAGGACTTGATAAGTTTTTAGGTATTAAGAAATTTAAGTATGGAATTGCTGAAAAAGAAAACCAAATTGGACAAGTCACTGGGCTGGCATGGACGAGTGTTGGTGGAGAACTCTTAACCATCGAGTCTACAGTCATGTCTGGTAAGGGAAAGCTAATCAATACTGGACAGCTAGGAGATGTAATGAAGGAATCGATTATGGCTGCAACTACAGTGGTAAGAAGTCGATCTAAATCATTGGGTATTGATGAGGATTTTCATCAAAAATCAGATCTTCATATTCACGTCCCAGAGGGTGCTACGCCTAAGGATGGGCCAAGTGCAGGGGTTGGAATGACAACTGCTTTAGTATCATCATTGACAAGTATTCCAGTTAAAGCAAATGTGGCTATGACTGGCGAAATAACCTTACGAGGTGAAGTCCTTCCCATTGGTGGCTTAAAGGAAAAACTATTGGCTGCTCATAGGGGAGGTATTACCACTGTTATAATACCCAGTGAGAACGCTAAGGATCTGGTAGAGATACCGAAGAACATCAAAGAAAATCTAGAAATTATTCCAGTTAAGTGGATTGATGAAGTTCTAGAAATTGCTTTAGAAAAACCACCAACGGTTAAAGTAGGAAGAGTAAAATCTGGTTCTTCATCAAAGCAAAAAAAACCAATCCAAACAAATCTTCCACATTAATCTGTAAAAATAATACAAACCCTTTATTGACAAGGGTTTCAAAGGACTGGTATAACTTATATGTTCAAGCTCAAATAGATTGGACATAACGATTCAAAGCCTGGATCTACATATAAAGGCGGAGAATAAATTTAAAAACTCATAAAAGGATGAATAACATGAATAAAGGTGATCTTATTGATGCAGTAGCAGCAAGCACAGGACTTTCTAAAGCAGACTCAGGTAGAGCAGTAGATTCAATTACTTCTGCAGTAGCTGGAGAACTCTCTGGAGGTGGCTCAGTAGCACTAGTAGGTTTTGGAACATTCTCAGTTAGCCATAGGGCAGCAAGAATGGGTCGTAACCCAGCTACAGGTGAAGCAATTCAAATTAAAGCAAGTAATGTACCAAAATTCAAAGCAGGTAAAGCTTTAAAAGACGCTTGTAATTAAGCCAAAGTAAGAAGAAGGTTGTGTTCCTGATAAACTCAGGCACAATCTTCTTTGTTTTTAAACATTAGACATATGGGTGCTTAGCTCAGCTGGTAGAGCGTCGCCTTTACACGGCGAATGTCAGCGGTTCGATCCCGTTAGCACCCACCACCTAATTCAATTTAGAATAATTCATACATTAATTTATATTCTCATTGAAATCTCAGTATAATTGTCTAAAATCCTTATAGTTTTTTAAAATTTAGGACCGGTAGTTAAACGGTTATAATACCGCCCTGTCACGGCGGTGTTCGGGGTTCGATTCCCCGTCGGTCCGCCAATTTATGGAATCAACCTATGTTAGAAGCAATTAGAGAGAAGTTTACAGGCTGGATAGCTATATTAATTATAGGTTTGATATCATTAACTCTGATCATTAGTTTTGGCAACATGGATCAGACACCATTAGAAAATGATATTGTTATTACAGTCAACAGTAAGGAAATTAGCCTCTTTGATTACAGAGAGGAATTTTCAAATCAGTTGCAACGTTATCAAGAGGTCTTTGGAGACCAAGTACCTAAAATATTAGAGCAATCCATAAAGGAATCAACTACTGAGAACCTTATATTAAGAAATTTATTGTTGGATTATATTGATCAACAAGGCTATAGAGTAAGTCCTGAATATGTCATACAGCTAATTAAAGAGAATCCTCAATTTAGATTAGGAGATGTTTTTACTAAGGAAAACTACGCAGCCATTCTAGCCAGCCAAGGAACAACTACTGCAGAGTTTGAGAATAATTTAAGAGTTCAACTAGAAATTAACCAGCTTAGAAGAGCAGTGATTGATACTTCTTTTATGACAGCCGGTGAATTCAGACGATTTGTTGAATTACAAATGCAGGAACGTTCAGGTCAGTATCTTGAAGTATCTAACCAAAAATTTATCACAGATGTTGCAATAAAACCTGAAGACATAGAGTCTTATTATCAAGAAAATTCTGATTTTTTCATGACAGAAGAACAAATAGATATTGAATACATCTCAGTTGATATTGATGATATTGCCGATTCAGTTGAATTCAATGATGAAGATTTAAGAGAGTATTACGAAGAAAATATAGAACGCTTTGTAAGCAATGAAGAGAGGAGGTCTAGACATATTCTCATTCAAATCGATGAAGAAATTTCTGAAGAAAGTGCATTAAATTTAGTTACAACTATAAAAAATAGACTTTCCGATGGAGAAGATTTTGCAAGCTTAGCAAAAGAATTCTCCAAAGACCCAGGATCTGCTGAAAACGGAGGAGATTTGGGTTGGGCTGAGCGTGGATTATTTGTTCCTGAATTTGATGACGTTTTATTTAGTCTAGAGAAGGATCAAGTATCAGAACCTGTTAAAACTCAATTTGGATATCACATCATCCAACTTAATGAATTAAAAGAAGGTATACAGCAAACATATGATGAGATTGAAAACGATCTTCGTTTCGAATATTCAAGATTACTAGCAGAAGATCAATTATTTAATATCGCTTCTCAAATGGATGATTTTTCTTTGCAAGCCTTCAATGAATTGGATAGCGTTGCATTAAAGCTTGGTTTACCTATTCAAACACTCAATGATGTGACCAGAAATGGTTCAACCTTTTTGAATCAAGACCCTGAATTAATTCAATTGCTGTTCAATCCAGTGTCTATAGAGCAAACAGAGAATACACCTGTATTTGAAATTGATAACACAATCTTAGTTGCCAGAGTTGCTGAGCATAGGCTGCCTATGGTGAAGGATTTTTCATTAGTTAAGGATCAAATCACTTCTTTTCTTGAACAAGAAGAAGCAAGAAAATTAACAGAAGATTATGCCAATGGAATGATTCAGAATTTTTCAAAAAATTCTAGCTTTGAGAATCTAGCTGAAGACAATAACTTAGAGATTATAGAGTTTGATTCAGTTATTCGTTCTAATACTGATATACCATCTGCGTTGCTCGAACCTATATTTAAATTTACAAAACAAGATATGGAAAATAATACAGTAATTGAAGTGCAGGATTCTGAGAATATTTATTTAATTAAATTAACTCAAATCAATCCTGGAAAATTAGAGAAATTTAGTGATGAAGAAAGAACGGCTGGAAAACAACAAATATCAGAGCAAATAGGCTCAATGGAGCTGGATGCTTTTGCAGAGACATTGAAAGAAAATGCAACAGTTGTAGTGGATCCTAAGCTCTATGATGATTTATACGATCTTTAATCAAACAGCAGACTTATTCTGTATCAAAAGTCATACCTAGATTTCTATAACCTGCATCCACATAAATTGTTTCTCCTGTAATACCAGCAGAAAGATCTGAAGAGAGAAACGCAGCTGTATTACCTACATCTTGAATCGTGACATTTTTTCTTAATGGAGTTATAGATTCAACATGTTTGAGAAGGCCTCTAAAACCACTAACACCTGATGCAGCAAGTGTTTTTATAGGGCCTGCTGAGATTGCATTGACTCTGATGGTATCAGGTCCAAGGTCTGCTGCTAAGAATCTTACGTTCGCTTCTAAGCTCGCCTTAGAGGGGCCCATAACATTGTAGTTAGGAATAGATTTTATGGCTCCTAGATATGACATGGTGATTAAAGAAGCATTTTTATTGAGCATTGGTCTCGCTTCTCTTGCCATTGCTGCAAAACTATAGCTGCTAATTTGATGGGCTGTAGTAAAGCCTTCACGAGTAACAGAGTCAATATAAGAACCTTGCAGTTCCTCAGACGGAGCAAAGGCTATTGAATGGATTAATATATCGAAATCTGTCCATTCTTTATTTAATTTCTTGAAAGCATTTTTTATCTCTTCATCACTAGAGACGTCTAGTGGGATCGCAATAGTTGAATTGAAGGTTTTTGCAAATTTCTCAACTCTTGGTTTTAATTTTTCATTTTGATAAGTGAATGCGAGTTCAGCTCCCTCACGATGGAGACATTCTGCTATACCATACGCGATAGAACGACTACTCGCAATTCCAGTCACTAACGCTTTTTTTCCTTCTAGAAAACCCATATTGTCTCTCCAAAATATAGTGTAATATTTAAATGAATACTATTATATTTTACATTAAAATAAATTATTCAATTACCTAATCTTAATGAGAAAGAATGAATCAAGTTGATATCTATACAGATGGAGCATGCCGAGGTAACCCTGGTCCAGGAGGGTGGGGTGTTTTATTGAAAAATAAAAGCAATGAAAAAGAACTCTTTGGAGGGGACTTAGAAACTACAAATAATAAAATGGAAATGATAGCAGCAATCAAAGCTTTGGAGTCACTCAAAGAAACTTGCCAAGTTAATCTTTATACAGACTCTAAATATGTCTCACAAGGCATCACAGAATGGATACACAAGTGGAAAGCTAATAATTTTATGAATGCTAAGAAGAAGAAAGTCAAAAATGCTGACCTTTGGGTACAATTGGATGCATTAAACCTAAAACATCAGGTTAAATGGATATGGGTCAAGGGCCATTCAGGAGATCCTGGAAATGAACGGGCTGATAGTCTCGCTAATAAAGGCTTAGATTCAGTTTTGAGTAATTTATGAGGCAGATTTTTCTCGATACTGAAACCACAGGTCTTTCGGCACAAAAAGGGCATCGTATAATAGAGATTGGTGCTGTTGAAATTATAGATCGGAAATTAACAGGAAATGATTACCAAACGTATCTGAATCCTGAAAGAAAAATTGATCCAGGAAGTATTAATGTTCATGGAATTACCAATGAGTTTGTTTCTGATAAACCGCTCTTTAAAGACATAATGGATGATCTATTACACTATATTAGTGATTCTGAAATTATTATGCACAATGCGCCTTTTGATTCATCATTTCTAGACAATGAGTTCTTAATTGCTGGAATGAAACAACAATTAGGTGATTTATGTAGTATCCAAGATTCATTAGTAATAGCTCGTGAAATGCATCCAGGTAAAAGAAATAGCCTCGATGCATTATGCACAAGATATGAGGTTGATACTTCAAGCAGAGATCTCCATGGAGCGCTTATTGATGCAAAATTATTAGCACATGTATATTTGTTAATGACTGGAGGTCAGGTTGGGTTTTTCAGTGAAAAACAAGCAGCAGATGATCATCAAGAAGATGCACTGACAGATTTTGATTATTCAAAAAGAACAATTATAAAACTCAAAATCAATCAAGATGATTTAAAACACCATAAAAGTTATCTTGATAAGTTATCAAAAAACAGTGATAAAAAGGTCGATTGGTAGAAAAAATTTGTCATTTTATATTAGAATATTATTTTTTTAATTGGAGCACTAGATGGAAACAGGACACATGTTGGTAATGAATGATGGAATGATGATTTCTGGAATCATTCTTGCATTAAGTTTTATTGGTATATTTACTGAGACTCTGCATGGTTTTCATAGAGTCAAAGTTGCCATGCTTGGCGCAGCAGTAATGCTTGTAGTTGGTCAATCATATGGTTTTTATTCACCAGAAGGTGCTTTTGAAGCGGTAGATTGGAATGTAGTCTTTCTTCTTGGTGCAATGATGGCAGTAGTTGCAATAATGATTAATTCTGGAGGATTTGAAGTACTTGCCGCCAATATTGGTAAAATTGCTAAGGGAAGGCAATATTTGCTCCTAGCAATGCTTGGAACCGCTGTGACAGTGATATCACTATTACTTGATAATGTTACTACTGTAGTTATTTTCGGTCCATTGATTGTTCTAATTTGTCAAAAAATGAAGGTAACAGCAATACCATATTTAATGGCTGCAGCACTTTTATCTGATACAGGTGGAGTTGCCACATTAGTAGGTGACCCGCCAAATTTAATGATTGGTTCTGCTTTTGATATCGCATTTATGCCATTCGCATACAAGATGTTCCCAATCGTTTTTGTTGCTTGGATAGCGACACTAATTTTTATGAAATACCTATTTAAAGATGAGTTGGCAATAGTACCAGAAGGAAAGTTTGAAGATTCTATCCCTTATAAGGATAAGGGTCTTTGGTATAAAGCTCTAGTAGTATTGGGTTTAATGGTAATATTTTTCATGATTCATAATACTATTCATTGGGAACCATGGATGGTAGCTGGAACTGGTCTAATACTCCTGACAATTCTTGCTAAAGAAATTGAATTTGAGGATGTGATGACGAATATGACTCATGAAATACCTCTCTTAATGTTCTTTGTAGCACTATTTATGCTTGTCGGCGGTGTAGAGGGAAGCAAATTTCTAGAGTACCTAGGTCAATTCTTAGTCCCATTATTAATTGACCCTATTACTGGTGATGTAATTCAGGAGAATTTCATGATTACTTGCATTGCTTT
>JGI26261J51718_1001171_pt1 | contig 11646 bp, 13 predicted proteins | sample SaaInlV_135m_DNA_3_FD_51718 | JGI IMG/M metagenome (IMG submission 51718)
CATGCTCATCACCATGCTCATCTTCATGTTCTTCTTCATGGAGAATGGCTCCATTAGGTATGTCATAGTTTCCAAATTCAGAATTTTTATAACCAAAATTTATATTAAAGCCATTAATATTCCTTTTTAAATTAACAAACTCAGAACTACCATCATTGACGGATTGAGTTTCATATCCTATTTTTACTTCCGGAATTTCAAAATTCATAGCAGCAATACAATCATCTACTACATTAATTATTCCTCCAATCGTTCCGTTAGCGTAAAGCAAAGAAGATGGACCTTTTACAATTTCGATTTGTTGAATATCATTTAAATCAACATCATTTAAATGGTCGACCCCTAGTCCAGATACGTCTCTATTAACCATTCCATTTTTGAGGATTTTGACTCTTGGGCCTGACATTCCTCTTATTATTGGTTGTCCAACAGCAGCACCATAATCTGCCATAGATATCCCTAGATATCCATCTATAGCATCACCTAGGCTTGTTGTTGCATCATTAACAATCTCATCTCCATTAATAACATAGAGGGGATTGGTAATTTCAGTGGAATCTATTAAAGCAGATGTAACCACTATTTCTTCGACATCTTGTGCAAGAATTGATAAAGAAAACATCGATGATGCTGTCATAACAATAAATGCGTTGAAAAATTTGTTCATGTGAACTCCTTAAAAAAAATTAAAAATTAAAAATTAAAAATTTAAGTTTTTGGTGGAGCCCTTGATTTGAAATTATGAAAATATGGGGAAAAGAGATCTTTTTCTAATTTATCTGATCTTGATTCTGTTAATGAAACTTTAGCTATTTTTGCTTGAGATTGTGCGGTATCTAGCGTTTTATTTTCGCAAAGGTCACATTCAACTGATGAATGTATGTCTTCGAAATGTTCATGAATTATAGGGTCGGACGAAATGGCAGCAACAAACAGAAAGCCTGCTGCAAAAGTAATTATATTTTTATTAAACTTTTTCATATTTTTTTAATGCTTTAAACAAACCAATCCTGGTATGTTTCCAGCCTTAAGGTCAGCGATAGTATCATTAGCCATAGACACGTGTCTAGCTTCAACAGGAACAGGCTCAATCTTTCCTGCCCTAACAAGATCCATTAGTTCTTTCATTTCTTGAATACTTCCAAGATAGGATCCCTGCAAAACCCTGGATGAAAATGTCATTAAAGGAAGTTGAACTTCAAACTTACCACCAAGCATTCCGACGAGAATGTACAACCCATTTTTATTAAAACCAAATAAATCATAGCCAAATTGAATCGATGCTTCNGCACCAACATAATCAATAACAGTGGTTGCTCCCCCTTCTGTTAAATCCATAATTCTTTTTTTTGCGCCTTCATGAGAAGAGTTGATAACTTCAGAAGCCCCGGCAGCTTTTGCAATCTCAAGCTTTGAATCATCTATGTCTACTACAATTGGACTTACATTAAATGCAGCCTTTGCAATTTTTAGAGCTAATAAACCTAGCCCACCAGCACTAATAATTACCAACTTATTTTCGTTGGGCTTAAGGTTTGCTTTTTTCAATGAACTGTATGCAGTTAGACCTCTGCATGCATAGCTGCCTGCAAGATCATCAGGGGTATTTCCCGCATCAAAAAGGTATTTTGAATGTTTTACAAGAACATATTCACCGTAACCGCCATCAACAGCAACGCCTATGTTTTCAGCAGTTAAGGGTCCACACTCATGCTCATTATCCGCTTTACAAGCCTCACATTCGCCACAGCCTATCCATGGATATACTACAAATTTTTTACCAACTTCAATATCTCTAACATTCTGACCAAAAGATACTACTTCACCAAAAACTTCGTGACCCATAGCAAGAGGCTGTACCATCCTTGAGGCCATTTTTTTCCCATTACCAATGTCAAAAAAACCATCATGAATATGAATATCAGTATGACAAACACCGCAAGCAATAGTTTTAACTAGAACCTCATCACCTTCAGGAATAGGAGTGTCTAATTCAACTTCTTTTATTGGCTGAGCATTTTCAAAAACTTGATAAGATTTCATAGTCCCTAAATTGTATGTAATATTTATTATAAATGATAAATTTCTTTTTACAGCTTAAAGCTATATAGATATACTTTTATGATGCACAAAAATAATACCAAATTAATTTTATTAACCGCTCTAATTTCTATATCAAATATTTCTTTAGCTGAAAAAGCACCTTTTGAATCATCTTATGAGCCATTGCCTTCTACAAATACAATATTTAGAAATGCAAATATCTATGATGGAGAGGGTAATGAGTTTTCTGAGACTGATCTTTTAATAAAAGATGGCAAGATTATAGCAATGGGAACTGATTTACCAGGCTCACCTGAATTCATAGAAGTGGATGCTTCTGGTAAGTGGATAACTCCAGGGATTATTGATATACATTCACATATGGGTGTTTATTCAGCTCCTAGCGTTTCTTCTAGTTCTGATGGCAATGAATCTACAAGTCCAATTACAGCTGATGTATGGGCGGAACATTCAATCTGGACTCAAGACCCTCAGTTTGCACTCGCACTAAAAGGTGGCGTAACTACCTTCCATGTTTTGCCTGGCTCAGCAAACCTAATTGGAGGAAGAGGTGTAACTGCTAAAAATCTTCAAAGAAATACTATAAATTCTATGAAATTTCCAAATGCTCCTCATACTTTGAAGATGGCATGTGGAGAGAATCCAAAAAGAGTTTATGGCAATAGAAAACAAGCTCCATCAACAAGAATGGGTAATATTGCTGGATATAGAAAGGCCTGGATAGAGGCTGAATCTTATTTAAGTCGTCTGGATGAATATGAATCAAAGTCTGATGAAGCAAAAGAAATTGGATATAAACCCAAAAGAGATTTAGAGCTAGAAACTCTCGCAGGAGTTTTAAGGGGTGAAATTTTAGTACATAACCACTGCTATAGAGCCGGTGAAATGGCAATGATGATAGATGTTGCAAAAGAGTTTAATTACAAGATCACAGCATTTCATCATGCAGTTGAAGCTTATAAGATTGCTGATTTGTTGGCAGAAAATAATATTTGTGCAGCCTTATGGGCAGACTGGTGGGGTTTTAAACATGAAGCATATGATATGGTGCAAGCCAATGTGGCTATAGTTGATCAAGCTAGAAATGGAACTGGTTGCGCAATAGTTCATTCAGACAGTGAAATAGGAATCCAACATCTTAATCAGGAAGCATCAAAAGCTCTTTCTGCCGGATTGAAGGCAGGATATAAAATATCTAAAGCCAGAGCCATGAAATGGATTACTAGCAATCCCGCAAAAGCAGCAGGTATATATGAAGAAACTGGCTCACTTCAAGTAGGAAAAAATGCTGATGTTGTTCTTTGGTCTCAAAATCCTTTCAGTGTCTATGCTCTTGCTGAAAAAGTTTATATTGATGGAGCTATAGCATTTGATAAAGAAAAAGGACTGGTACCGAATTCAGATTTTGATCTTGGCATATTAAACCCAACCAAAAATAGGATACAAGAATAATGATAAACAAAAATATATTATTTTTAGCACTTCTTATCTTCAGTGCTAATACAATTTTTGCTCAGAGCATTGTTATTAAAAATGCAACCATATATAACGGAATAGATGACAACCCATTTTCTGGAAATATATTAATTGAAGATGGCCTTATCAAAAAAGTTTCAAAATCTCTAATACAGGGAGATCAAGTCATAGATGCTGATGGAAAGATTGTTACTCCAGGATTTATAGCTTCTGCTACAGAAATAGGAATCGTAGAAATTGGTGCATTAAGTGTTACAAGAGACGATGAATCTAATGTTTATAGCATTGGGTTTAGCATCCATGATGCATTTAATCCAAACTCAACATTAATACCTTGGAACAGATCAAATGGTATTACATCCGCAATCACTCTTCCAAGAAATACCTCTAGCCCTATTGGCGGTTTGGGATCTTTTTTTGTTTTAGATAGCAATCTAAATATTGATAGCAAACAAGACATGGTTATGATCGGAAGAATAGGTGGCAGCAGCTCATCATCAAGATCTGAAATGCTTTCATTAACAGATGATATTTTATCTTTCGCATCATCTATATCTGCTAAAGATGTAAGGACTAATTCAGATATAGATTCTTTAATTGATTCTTCATCAATCGCAGATTATTTAGAACTTAAACCAAGAGATGTTAAGGCCTTATTCAAACTAGTTAATGAAAATATGCCTTTAATGATTAGCTCAAATCGGGCATCAGATATTCTTAAGCTTATCGAGCTGAAGAAAAAATATAACCTTAATTTAATAATAATGGGTGCTCAAGAAGCTACCCTTGTTTCTAGGCAGATAGCAGACTCAAAAATACCTTTAGTAGTTAACCCTATAAATAACATACCTAATTCTTTTGATGAGTTAGCTGCAAACAAAAATTTATCGAGCAGACTTGAAGATGCTGGAGTCTTGATGATGTTTAATTATGGAAGTCATAATTCTCATCTTATGAGGCAGGGGGCCGGTATAGCTGTTGCTAATGGCATGTCATATGGTGGAGCAATAAAAGCCTTAACAAGCAATGTAGCCTCTTCATTTAATATAGAAGACAGAGGAAGTATAAGCCCAGGCAAAGTTGCTGATTTGGTTATTTGGGAGGCCGATCCTCTCGAACCATCAAGCATGCCTGAGAAAGTATTTATAAATGGTATCGATATAGATCTTACTACCAGATCAACTAGATTAAGAGATCGCTATACAAAAAACCTTGATAAGCCAAATACTTATAGAAATTAAGAATATGGTGCCGGCACCAAGAGTCGAACTCGGGACCTACTGATTACAAATCAGTTGCTCTACCAACTGAGCTATACCGGCAAAAAAAAACATTATATACAAATTAATCGTTTGGGAAAGAACAATTTGTTCCACCAAGACCACAATAGCCGTTTGGATTTTTTGCAAGATACTGTTGATGATATTCTTCAGCAAGAAAATATTTAGGACTTAGAACTATTTCGGTTGTTATATCACCATAACCATTTGCTTGGAGAGTTTCTTGATACTGTNTTTTGCTTTTTAGGCTAATTTCAAGATCTTCATTAGATGAACAATATATAACTGATCTGTACTGTGTTCCTTTNTCGTTCCCTTGTCTCATCCCTTGAGTTGGATCGTGACATTCCCAAAAAACTTTTAATAACTCTTTAAGAGAAATTTTGTTAACGTCATAAACAACCTCAACAACCTCTGCATGATTAGTATTCTTGTAACAAACATCTTCATATGNCGGATTATCAGTNTCNCCNCCAGCATAACCAACAGTTGTTATATTCACTCCAGGAATATCCCAAAACTTTCTTTCAACACCCCAAAANCATCCAGCACCAAATAAGATCTTATTGTTGTCTTGTATATAATCTTCTAAAAGATTCAATCCATTAATNTAATGTTTCATTTAACTAATAAACTCCTTTTATTGATATATCACCATACTCATATTCACAAATTTTACCATCCTTGTTTGAACTAATTCTTAGGGCACCTCTACTAGTAATGCCAATACACATCCCTTCATTTATTTTAATGTTGTTACTTTGAATTTCAATATCTGAATTTAGATGCATGCATGACGTCTCCCATTTCTCTTTCCAGTTATCTATTCCTTTATCGCAGTAGGAAATAAATTTTCTTAAAATAGTATTAATAAGCTCATTTCTATCTACATGTTGATATTCTGAGAGGTCACCCCACCAAGATTCCTTTTTAACAAGTTTTAGATTTAATCCTATCCCCACTATATTAGTTACATCAGAGCCTAAAACCTCTTTTTCTATCAATATTCCCCCAACCTTTTTTTTATTCAAAATAATATCATTAGGCCACTTAAGGCCAATAGAATCTTCACCAATCACTTTATTTATTGCTTCCTGNCAAATCAATCCTGAAATTAAACTTAAAGGCTCATTAGACTTTGACCCAGAAAAAGCAATCGACATATAAATATTTCCTAGTGGGCTAGACCATTCTTTACCCATTCTTCCTTTTCCCTTCGTCTGTTCTTCAGCTAAAACAATATTAAAATCATTGCTTTGTTTGAGAGTTTTACATTTATCATTTGTTGAACCTATAGTGTTGTATATAGCAATATTTATCCTATCCACATCAATATTTTTAAGAATTTTATTTTTATTAAGTGTATTCAATTTCATAAACTAGTTGACTTAAACTCATTCTAGAACAAAAATAGCTACCTTGAAATGGAGAGGTGGGTGAGTGGTTAATACCAGCAGACTGTAAATCTGCCGCTTCGGCTACGTAGGTTCGAATCCTACCCTCTCCACCATGCTAATTTCTTCAGAAATTGCACGAAAAAATAATCTAATATTTATCTCGAAAAAAGGTTGAGTTTAATACTTTTTAGAGGGATAATACGCCACCTTAAAATAGGATGCTACATATACGGGCTCATATAGCTCAGTGGTAGAGCACTTGCTTGGTAAGTAAGAGGTCACCGGTTCAAGTCCGGTTATGAGCTCCATTTTAATAAAATAATTATTTCAGAGAGGCATATAAAGATGGCAAGAGAAAAATTCGAAAGAACGCTACCCCACGTTAATGTTGGGACAGTTGGTCACGTTGATCATGGAAAAACTACACTTACAGCTGCGCTAACTAAAGTAGCTGCTGAAGTCTTTGGTGGAGAAGCTGTTGACTTTGCAAATATTGATAATGCTCCAGAAGAAAGAGAAAGAGGAATTACTATTGCTACTTCTCATGTTGAGTATGTTTCAACTGCACGTCACTACGCTCACGTAGATTGCCCAGGTCACGCAGATTATGTTAAAAATATGATTACTGGTGCTGCTCAAATGGATGGCGCTATATTAGTAGTAAGTGCTGCTGACGGTCCTATGCCACAAACAAGAGAACACATCCTTTTATGTAGACAGGTTGGAGTTCCATATATCGTTGTATATATGAATAAAGCAGATCAAAATGATGATCCAGAAATGATAGAGCTTGTTGAAATGGAAATAAGAGAACTATTAAATGAATATGATTTCCCTGGTGATGATACTCCAATCATCGTTGGTAGTGCATTAAAAGCATTAGAAGGTGATACTTCTGAAATCGGCGTCCCTTCAGTAACAAAGCTTATCGAAACTCTAGACAGTTACGTACCAGAGCCTGAAAGACCAGTAGATGGTGCTTTCCTAATGCCTATTGAAGATGTATTCACAATTTCAGGAAGAGGAACTGTTGTAACAGGAAGAATCGAGACTGGTATTGTTAATACTGGTGATCCTCTTGAAATCATTGGTATTAAAGATACAACTACGACTACTTGTACAGGTGTTGAGATGTTCAGAAAATCTCTTGACGAAGGAAGAGCAGGTGAAAACTGTGGAGTTCTATTAAGAGGTGTTGAAAGAGAAGCTGTAGAAAGAGGCCAGGTTTTATCTAAGCCAGGTGCTATTTCTCCTCATACAAAATTCGAAGCTGAAATTTACGTACTAAGTAAAGATGAAGGTGGAAGACACACACCATTCATGAATAACTATAGACCTCAGTTCTACTTTAGAACAACTGATGTCACAGGTGCATGTGAACTTCCAAGTGGAGTTGAAATGGTTATGCCNGGCGACAATATTAAAATGAATATTGAGCTTATTGCTCCTATTGCTATGGACGAAGGTCTTAAATTTGCAATTAGAGAAGGNGGCAGAACTGTTGGTGCTGGCGTAGTATCAAAAATTATTGAGTAAAAATTGACTTATTAGCCGAGGCCTTTGTGTCTCGGCTTACTTGTCTCTGAAGAATATGAAAATGTGTTTTAGGCCAGTAGCTCAATTGGTAGAGTACCGGTCTCCAAAACCGGGGGTTGTGGGTTCGAGACCCTCCTGGCCTGCCAAATTAATATGGCAGCCTAAATAGGAAATATATGACTAAAGTAGTAGCTTCGAAATCAGTAGATAAACTTAAGTGGTTTATTGCTCTTTCCGTATTTGCAGCAGCNGTTGTTGGAAATAGTTATTTTGTAGAAGTAGCTTTTTTATATAGAGTATTAGGCGTNGTATTTTTATTTATTGTTGGTCTTGGAATTTTATCTATTACCAGTTTTGGATCTAATGCAATCAAGTTGATGCGAGAGTCAAGAACAGAAATAAGAAAGGTTGTTTGGCCAACTAGGTTAGAAACAACTCAGACATTTTTAGTAGTATTCAGTGCAATTGTTGTTCTTTGTCTATTTTTTTGGGGCTTAGAATCATTATTAACGTTTTTAACAAAATTGGTATTAGGTTAAATATATGGACTGGTATGTAATACAAGCCTATTCAGGGTATGAGCAAAAAGTAAAAATTGCTTTAGAAGAAAAAATTGAGCTTAATGGGCTATCTGAAAAGTTCGGTGAAATTTTAATACCTACTGAACAAATCGTCGAATTAAAAGGCGGAACAAAGAAAACTACTGAAAGAAAGTTTTTCCCCGGTTATATACTAATTGAGATGTTGCTTGAGGATGATTCATGGCAGTTGGTCCAATCAACTCCTAGAGTTTCAGGTTTTGTTGGCGGTACCAAAGATAGACCATTACCAATTTCAGAAGATGATGTTAATAGTATTATTAACAGAATTGAGGTCGGTGAAGATGCGCCTGCTCCAAAAACAATCTATGAGCCTGGCGAGGTAGTAAGAGTCTGTGATGGACCTTTCAATGACTTTAATGGCGTTGTAGAAAATGTAGATTATGAGAGAAATATGGTAAAAGTTGCAGTCCAGATACTTGGAAGAGCAACACCTGTTGATCTTGAATTCATTCAAATAGAGAAAACATAATGGCAAAAAAAGTAGCAAATATTCTAAAATTACAGATTCCTGCTGGCGGTGCTAACCCCAGTCCTCCTGTTGGACCAGCTTTAGGTCAAGTTGGAGTAAATATAATGGATTTCTGTAATGCATTTAATGCAGAAACTCAGAGTGCTGAAAAAGGTATGCCTCTTCCAGTTGTAATCACTGTCTACGAGGATAAGTCTTTTACATTCGTTGTTAAGACACCTCCAGCTGCAGTTTTAATAAGAAAGATTCTTGGTATTGCCAAGGGAAGTGGAGAGCCTAACAGAGAAAAGGTTGGTAAATTAACAAGAGCACAGTTAGAAGATATAGCTAAACAAAAAGAACCAGACCTCAATTCAAATGATATTGATGCTGCAGTTCTAATTATTGCTGGCACAGCAAGAAGCATGGGAGTCGAGGTAGATCTATGAGCAAAGTAACTAACAAACAAAAAATTATTCTTGAAAAAGTTGATCCTGAAATGACATATTCAATGNCGGATGCTCTTGAGATATTACAATCAGTTAAATCTAGTAAATTTGAAGAATCTGTTGATATAGCGATTAGACTTGGAGTAGATCCTAATAAGTCTGATCAAAATGTAAGAGGAGCAGTTACGCTACCTAACAGTCTTGGAAAACAAGTTACTGTTGCTGTTTTTGCAGATGGTGATCAAGCCGATGCCGCTAAAGCTGCTGGTGCTGAACATATTGGAATGGAAGACCTTGCTGAAAAATTCTCAAAAGAAGAAATCTCAGTTGATGTTGTTATTTCTACAAATGCAGCTATGAAAGTTGTTGGAAAACTTGGACAAGTACTAGGACCTAAAGGTTTGATGCCTAACCCTAAAACTGGAACAGTTTCAGATGACGTTGCTACTGCTATTAATAATGTTAAAGCTGGACAAGTTAGATTTAGAACAGACAAAAATGGAATTATTCATGGAAGTATTGGTAAGGTTTCTTTTGATTTAGAGAAGATACAATCCAATGCAGTTGCTTTATTAGAAGAATTAAAAAAATTAAAACCTGCATCTGCAAAGGGCATTTATATAGGTAATATTGCTTTAAGTAGCACTATGGGACCTGGTATAAAAATTAACTCATCAGAGCTGGTATAAATTTTAGCTTTATAAGAAATTATATAGCTAGATAGTTGCGTTTACGCAGCCGTCAAAGACCGTAGGTGTCGTAAGACTTAATTTCCTACGTAGGTGGTGTTCAAATTGTAATTTTGCAATTTGTCGCCGAATGGCCGAAAGGCTTAAACAGGAGAATTGCTGTGGCGTTATCAAAAAGTGAAAAAGAAAGAATAGTTGGTGAAGTTAAGGAAGTTGCATCTAATGCATCGTCTTTAGTTATTTCAGATGCAAGGGGCTTAAAAGTTACCGAGTTATCTGAGGTGAGGCAAAAGGCTACTCAGTCTGGTATACATATTCAAATAATCAAGAACTCGCTTGCTAAATTAGCATTTGAGGGAACTGACTTTGGTTGTTCAGATGAAGTGCTTGTTGGACCATCTTTATTTGCTTTTTCTTTTGAAGAGCCAGGTGCAGCAGCTAAATTGCTTAAAACATATGCAAAGAACTTTGATAACTTAGAAATCAAAGCTTTGGTGGTTGAAGGGCAGTTACTTGATGGAGGCCAAATAGATATACTTGCTAGCCTTCCATCTAAAGATGAGGCTTATGGCCTTATAGCAAATGTGTTGCAAGCTCCAGTTAGTAAATTCGCTACTTTATTAAATGAAGTGCCGAGTAAATTAGCTAGAGTTCTATCAGCAGTTCAAGACAAAAAACAGGCATCAGCCTAAATTATAAGGAGAATTAGAATGGCAACTAGTAAAGAGGATATTTTAAAAGCTATAGAAGAAATGTCAGTAATGGATCTTGTAGATCTTATTTCAGATATTGAAGAAAAATTTGGTGTTACAGCCGCAGCAGCAGTTGCAGCAGCACCAGCAGCAGCAGCAGGCGGAGACGCTGAAGCAGCTGAAGAGAAAGATGCTTTTGATGTTGTATTAAATGCAGCAGGCGATCAGAAAGTACAAGTTATTAAAGCTGTAAGAGCAATAACAGGACTAGGATTAAAAGAAGCGAAAGATATGGTAGATGGAGCACCAAGTACAGTTAAAGAAGGTGCTAGTAAAGATGATGCAGAAGCAATGTTAAAACAGCTTACTGAAGCTGGAGCAACTGCAGAACTTAAATAAACCATTAAACATATAAAAAATAAATAAAAGGGCGCATTTATGTCATACAGCTATACAGAAAAGAAAAGAATAAGAAAAAACTTTGGTACTTTCACCAAGGTTATGGATCTTCCTAATCTTATTGAAACTCAAACAAAATCTTATTCTGAATTTTTGCAAGCTGATGTGGCACCTGATGCAAGGAAAAAACAGGGACTTGAAGATGTATTTCAGTCTCTATTTCCAATCAAAAGTGTTTCAGGAAATGCTGCCCTTGAATATGTTTCTTATGAATTGGGTAAAAATACATATGATGTTCAGGAATGTTTAGTTCAAGGATTATCATATTCAGCTCCACTGAGGATAAAAGTAAAGCTCGTTCTCTACGATAGAGAAACTAACTTTAAAGAAGTTAAAGACATAAAAGAAGGAGAAGTATTTATGGGCGAGGTCCCATTAATGACTTCTGATGCTTCATTCGTTGTTAATGGAACTGAAAGAGTTGTAGTTGCTCAATTGCATAGATCTCCCGGTGTATTTTATGATCATGACAAAGGAAAAACTCATTCTTCAGGAAAGGTTTTGTATTCAGCTAGAATCATTCCTTACAGAGGTTCATGGTTAGATTTTGAATT
>JGI26261J51718_1001172_pt1 | contig 11638 bp, 11 predicted proteins | sample SaaInlV_135m_DNA_3_FD_51718 | JGI IMG/M metagenome (IMG submission 51718)
AACCTTTTCTAGTCTTGAATTAACTGAAGACAGCCCATCTTCAGCGGTCCAAATAGGCGATCCAATTACTCAGAAGAAAATGATTGACATGGTACTCGAAGCGAGAGATTTGGGATTAATCCAGGTCATTACAGATAATGGAGCCGGGGGATTATCTAGTAGTGTTGGTGAATTGGCGGAACTCACAGGAGGTGCCGATTTAGATCTCGCAGCGGTACCTTTGAAACAGCCCGGATTAAGTAAGTGGGAAATCTTAGTATCAGAATCCCAAGAAAGAATGACAATCGGAGTAAACCCGGAAGATTGTGAAAAATTTGAAAAACTAGCCCAACTACATGAAGTCGAAGCAACCGCAGTTGGAACATTTACAGATTCAGGCGCGTTTGTAGTTCGTTTTGGAGATGAAACAGTAGCACATCTTCCAATTTCATTTTTGCATGACGGCTGTCCACAATTGCAGTTAGAATCTGAATGGCAAACTCCTGAACATGACCCAATATTATTCCCAACTACAGATCACATTGAGATGGGAGAGGTTCTTTCACGGTTAATGGCTAGACCTAATGTAGCAAGTAAAGAATGGTGGGTTAGATCTTATGATCACGAAGTCATAGCACAATCTGTGATCAAACCATTTTGTGGTGTCAATCATGACGCGCCCGGAGACGCAGCGGTAATTGCACCCATACAAGGAGGAACTCAAGGCGCAGTAATCTCCAATGGAATAGTGCCTCGATATTCAGATATTGATGCCTATGCCATGGCAGCAGCTAGCATAGACGAGGCTCTACGTAATGCAGTATGCGTAGGGGTAGATTTAGAATTAATCGCTGGACTTGATAATTTTTGTTGGCCCGATCCAGTAGAATCAGCAAAAACTCCAGATGGAAGATATAAATTAGCACAATTAGTTAGAGCAAATAGGGCATTAGATGAAGTATGTAGAGCATATAATTTACCATGTATAAGTGGCAAAGATTCTATGAAAAATGATGCTACATTAGATGGTGAAAAAATCAGCGTACCTCCTACGCTTTTGTTCAGTTTAATTGGCAATCATTCAGATGTAAGAAAGGCGGTATCTAGTGACTTCAAACAAGTTGGAGACATGATATATCTTGTAGGAGAAACTCATCAAGAGTTAGGTGCTAGCGAATTAGCTTTCATGCTACGTGATGAATCAAATGGAGAGAGTGGAATCGGAGGCCGAGTTCCACAGATTAACACATCTAGGAATTTATCACTCTATCACAGTCTGACGAAAGCCATGTCAAATGAACTAGTTTCTAGTGCTCATGATTGTAGTGATGCCGGACTTGCGGCTGCAGTAGCAGAATGTTGTTTTGGATGTGATTCAGGTACCGATTTAGATATTTCAGATATATTCCATGCCGATATTAATTTGAATGACTGGGGTGCTCTATTCGGTGAGAGCCTTGGTAGGATTTTAGTTAGTGTAAAACCAGAAAACTCCGAAAATTTTGAGGCTTCTATGGAAGGACATGAATGTAATTACTTAGGTAAAGTGAACTCAGGTGACAACATAACAATTTCAAACCAAGGTATCCCTATATTGATCGCTTCAATGTCTGAACTGAGAGACTCTTGGAAAAATACCTTGAACGGAGGTGTAAATTAATGATACCTAGGGTGGCGGTTCTTTCCGGTTTTGGAATTAATTGTGAAACGGAAACAATGGCAGTTTTCGAAATGGCTGGAGCTAAAGCAGACAGAGTACATGTGAATAGGTTAGTCAACGGAGAATTGAATCTAGAAGATTACCATATTATGGCTGTACCAGGGGGCTTTTCCTTTGGTGACCATTTGGGAAGTGGTAGATTGATGGGTAACAGGCTACGCTTTGGTTTGCGTGAACAAGTGAGAAAATTTGTCAAATCCGGTAAACCAGTAATTGGAATATGCAACGGCTTCCAAGTACTCGTGAAAATGGGATTATTACCTGGTGACGACGATGTTAGTTTAACCCAAACAGCATCTTTAGCACTGAATGATTCAGGCCATTATGAAAACAGATGGGCGACTTTAGAATTTGATTCAGAAAGTCATTGTATCTGGACAAAAGGAATGACAAGAATCAGAGTTCCGGTTCGGCATGGTGAAGGAAAATTCGTTACAGCCGATAAAAATCTCCTTGACGATTGGGGTGAAGGCGGCCAATTAGTAGTAAAGTATGTGGATCCTTCAACCGAATACCCATCATCAACTGATGAAGTATTGCCTTATCCGATCTCCCCCAATCAAAGTTGGAGAAATATTGCGGGCGTTTGTGACCCATCAGGGCTAGTAAAACCAGAAAACTCCGAAAATTTTGAGGCTTCTATGGAAGGACATGAATGTAATTACTTAGGTAAAGTGAACTCAGGTGACAACATAACAATTTCAAACCAAGGTATCCCTATATTGATCGCTTCAATGTCTGAACTGAGAGACTCTTGGAAAAATACCTTGAACGGAGGTGTAAATTAATGATACCTAGGGTGGCGGTTCTTTCCGGTTTTGGAATTAATTGTGAAACGGAAACAATGGCAGTTTTCGAAATGGCTGGAGCTAAAGCAGACAGAGTACATGTGAATAGGTTAGTCAACGGAGAATTGAATCTAGAAGATTACCATATTATGGCTGTACCAGGGGGCTTTTCCTTTGGTGACCATTTGGGAAGTGGTAGATTGATGGGTAACAGGCTACGCTTTGGTTTGCGTGAACAAGTGAGAAAATTTGTCAAATCCGGTAAACCAGTAATTGGAATATGCAACGGCTTCCAAGTACTCGTGAAAATGGGATTATTACCTGGTGACGACGATGTTAGTTTAACCCAAACAGCATCTTTAGCACTGAATGATTCAGGCCATTATGAAAACAGATGGGCGACTTTAGAATTTGATTCAGAAAGTCATTGTATCTGGACAAAAGGAATGACAAGAATCAGAGTTCCGGTTCGGCATGGTGAAGGAAAATTCGTTACAGCCGATAAAAATCTCCTTGACGATTGGGGTGAAGGCGGCCAATTAGTAGTAAAGTATGTNGATCCTTCAACCGAATACCCNTCATCAACTGATGAAGTATTGCCTTATCCGATCTCCCCNAATCAAAGTTGGAGAAATATTGCGGGCGTTTGTGACCCATCAGGNCTANTATTCGGTTTAATGCCACACCCTGAAGCCAATCATTCGACTTGGTTAGGGGCAACATGGACTAGAGAAAATATAGAGCATGGCGAAGGAGAAGGCATGAAGATTTTCAGAAATGCTGTAAATTATGTTTCAGAAAATTTTGATAATTAAAATAAAAATATTCTTGCAATAGAGATCTATAGGAATTACTATGTCGACCCGTAATGCAACTGATGTTTTCTCAGAATGGGCACTTATAGATAGAGACGAAGGCATGGAAAGTGGGCACGCCAAATCAGTTAACGAAATGCTAAATATTGTAATTCCAATGCTAAAAAAACCATTCTCAGCAATAGATGTAGGTTGTGGAAATGGTTGGGTGTGCCGAAAATTACAGGCATATGAAAATTGTAGCAAAGTAGTAGGGATTGACGGGTCATCCGAAATGATTGCTAAGGCCAAACAAAAGGGCACTGGAGAATTTCATCTGTCAACACTACCCGGATGGAAACCTTCTCAAAAGTTCGATTTAATTCACTCTATGGAATTTTTATATTATTTGAAAGAACCATTGGAAATGCTCAAGATATTGTTCAATGAATGGTTAGAAGACCAAGGAGTTCTTATTGCAGGCGTTGATCATTATTTAGAAAATATTGCAAGTCATGATTGGCCAAAATCTCTCAATGTACATATGACTACATTGAGTGAAGAGCAATGGAAACGGGGCATGATTAATGCAGGTTTCATAGACGTCGAAACACGACGTGTAGGCATAAAATCAGGGTTCGTAGGTACTTTGGCGATTTTTGGCCGTAAACCTTGATTTTATTCCCCAGCTTCACGATTCAGTTGCAAATATCCTGTAATTAAGATAGGAGAACCGAGTATGGCGCAAAGTGTCACCCACTCAACGAAATATGCATCGCCATTCACTGAATAACCGCCAGCTCCAGATACAAATATCATTGAGGCGGCTGCAACCATTGCTAGTTTTGCTTGGGTCTCCCCGTCTGTCAAATACACCATCGCCAAGAACATCAGAGCCATGGTGACATTCCATAGCCCAAATACGAATAATTCTTGATTTACGACTTCAATAAATGCTGTTTCGTCATCTCCATCTAGGGATTCTAGTAAGTCCGGGTACTCAGTTTCTGCGTGATCAGGTCCTCCTGCAAGCCCTGTCATTAGAGGGCCGAGTCCTAACAATAATAGTAGAGCAACCGAGGCTACAGTAACCCAAGTTTTTGGCTGTGAAAGTGCTTCTTTGATATCCAAATCACTCGCCATCCTTGTGAAGATAGCCAGCAACCCCAATTAGTGCAGATAATGAAAATATGATAATCATTAAAGTGTGAGAACCCGAACCATATCCACTCTCATTGGTCAGATACATCATCCCTCCTCCCATGAAAACAAGAACAAAAGCGGATGCTGCCATTGCCATTTGAGCCAAGGCCTTTCCTTGAACAAGTAATCCCGTTACAACAGCCATTCCAAATAGAGGCATCATGTGAAGGGCCCACATTTGTTCGTATTCAGCATCATGTTCTGCAACATTATCTGCGCCCCACATATCTTCAGCCATTTGGTCCCCGTCTATCACTCCAAAAACAGACATCAATAGCATAAAACTCCCCAAACCAATTAACATTTTCTTTGGGTGCAATATAGTTTTAATTTCCATTTTCAAATCTCCTTCATCAAGTATCCAGTAACTCTCATGAATTNCAATTGTATTGTNCCTNTATAGTNGTATCTAAACGCATAATAATCAAGAAAGTTGAATGGTTTGAACGATTTCCCAAGGGCATGTCGGACCCAAACATCACAGTCAAGAAAGACACAACTGTGATTGAAGCNTTGTCATTATTACACCCTAATGCCAAGAAGAATTCACTNCGTAGAATGGTTGATCATGGACGTGTAAGATCAGACGGAATCAAAGTTACACGTGCTAATGCCAAAATTTTAGCAGGAGTCACAATCACAGTTCTTTCAAAGTTTGATGGCGATGAAACAGTTGGAAAATACAAGTCCTCCATCCCAGCGCCTGAAGTGGTTTATTCAGATAAGTCTGTTATTATCGTAAATAAACCAGCCGGATTGTTATCTGTTGCTACTGATAGAGGCGAGGCGGACACAATGTTTGACAGAGTATTTGCATGGGCGTGGGAGAATGGTAAAACTCGAGCCCATCTTGTTCATAGATTAGATCGAGAAACCTCAGGATGCCTTATTTTAGCGCGTTCTTCTGAGATTAGAGACATGCTTCAAGACCAATTCAAAGACAGATCAATAGAACGAATTTATCATGCGGTAGTTCACGGAAAGCTTCCTGCAAAATCAGGTATTGAAACAGGACGAATACAAGAAATGAAGGACAAAAGAATGAGGCTTGTACCAGAAGGACGTCGTGCAGGCAAATCCGCAATTACAAATTGGTCAGTAGAAGATACAGGCCCAGAACACAGCCTAGTTCGTATNAAAATTGACACAGGTAGACGTGCTCANATTCGTTTACATATGGTGAACTTAGGCTGTCCAGTAATTGGCGATACAAGACATGGATTCGGNAAAGCAAGTGTTAACAGATTATGTTTGCATGCATCTTCTCTCACTTTTGACCACCCTAATGGTAAACGAATGAAAGTTGAAAGTCCTATACCCAGGCAGTTAATTTCTGAACTTAAAAGACGCCTTGGATAATTATTCTTCTTCAGTAAGGTTAGTAATTATTTTAGAAGGCATATACAATTTTACCAAAATTGCAGCGGCAATCGCCATAACTCCCATCACTGTTGCCGATGCAATCATACCTTCCATAAATGCATACTGTGCATTTTCAATTAATGTGAGCCCGAGGATATTCCCGCCTTCTATGAGTTCGGCACCGATTTGCATTGCTGCAGGAAACGACTCTAGAGGGATATTGCCTAAATCAAGACCAACAGGCACTTCCATATTTCTTTGATAATATTCATTCAACACACTCCCGCCTATCGCAATACCAAGTGCTCCTCCAACTTCTCTACTGGCGTCATTAGTAGCGCTACCAACTCCTGCTTTATCCGAAGGTATGGAATCCATTACCACTGTTGTGGCAGGCGCTAGAGTCAAACCCATCCCAAATCCAAGTAACAGGAAAATACAGGCCAGTCGAATATATTCAGAATCAATTTCTACAGTAGTAAATATCGCCATAGCAGCAGTCATCAACACTAATCCCATTGAAATGACATTATTACTTCCAAATTTAGCAGACAACCTGTCGCTATTAGCCGCAGCGGGCATGAGACCCAAAGGAAGGGGCAGGAATCTCACAGCCGCTTCTAATGCAGTATGCCCTCTTACTAATTGAAAATGTAACATCTGAGTAAACATGAATGAGAACATCACGAAAGAAGCCAACATTATTGCAATTAAACCCAAAGAAAAACCATTAAATTTAAAGAATCCAATTGGCAACATTGGATATTCAGCCTTTCTTTCCCATTTTACAAACATATAAGTTAAAATTATTCCCAATCCACTAATAAGAATCATTTCTGAACTCGTCCATCCTAGTGATGGAGCTTCAATTATAGCGTAAAGAATAGTCCCTAAGGCGGCTATCGATAATACCGCTCCAACCGGATCTAAAGGAGTCTTTTTACTATCCTTTGAATTGGGTACAAACATTAATCCTAATGACAGAGCCAATAATATAATTGGGATATTAATCAAGAAAACCATCTGCCAATCATAATTTTCTACAGCCCAACCTCCGACCAATAATCCAATAGGTGCGCCAATTCCTGCCATCATCGTCCAAATTCCAATGGCTTTGCCTCTCTCCTCTCTAGGGAAAACAACAATGACAATTGACAATGTAGCTGGCATAACTAATGCTGCACCAAACCCCATGGTCGCTCTAGCCATAATGACATCATTCGAAGAATCCGCATAAAATGCAGCAGCAGCAGAAGCCAATCCAAGTAAAACCAATCCCAACTGCAAAGCTCTTTTTCGGCCAAATCTATCTCCTAATGCACCCATAACTAGGAGCATTCCTCCAAAAATCAAAGCATAAGAATCAACTATCCATTGCAAATCACTATTATTAGCCTGTAAATCTTTAGACATTTCAGGTAATGCGACATTCAAAGTCACATTATTCAGCATTACAATTACAAGACTCAGACTCATAATACCGAGGATAATCCAACGATTTTCNTGCGTCTTACTTACTTCCATAACATCGCCATCGAATAGTACTTTTTCAAAACATAGGTTACAATATTAGCACCGCCTCCGATAATCATGGCCAATCGGTTATATGCACTTTCTATGTCTTTGATGATCATAGTAGTTAGTATGTCTGGATGTATATTTTCAGAGCCTTCTAAAGTAGGTAATTCTGACCAAGGAGATACATACCCATCTATTTTCGATCGCCATACTTTGGATTGGAAAGATAATCATACTTTTTCTTACACTCTTGAACAGGGCCCATATTATGCACTCGATGTTCAAGAGGCACTAATTGAAGTGGATACTTCAGATGTTTGGGAAACAGGGCCTGAAACCTCAGAAGTTCATCTTTCATATTGGTTACCAAGTAACACTTTAGAGGGCGAAACAGTCCCTGTAATAGCTGTTATAAGCCCGTATTTTTCATATGGTGCTCAAGGAGATGAATCAACTCCAACCAATATCGTGAGTGCAGGCCGTGGCGAATTCATTTTTGAGAATTTTATCCCTCATGGATATGCCTTCGCCCAGGTTGCTGTGTTTGGTACGGAACTTTCCAGTGGATGTTTCGATTATCGTGGAGCAGGAGAAGGATGGGGAATTCACAATGCTGTTGAATGGCTTGGCCAACAAAACTGGTCAAATGGAAATGTAGGGCTATATGGCAAGTCATACGAAGGAGCGACCCAATGGGAAGCGGCCGCTATAGGAAGTGAATATCTCAAGACTATAGTTCCTATCTCAGGAACCACTGCATTGCATCCTTTGCTTTACAAAAATGGAAGTGCAGAAGCTAGAAGTCAGGTTATGCACATGAACTATTTTTCAAGTACTGTTGACTATAATGAAGATGACTTAGACAATGTATGCCCCGATATCGTAGAGGGCCTATTTGCAGGCCCTGTAACATATGGAGCGGGCGAACTAGATCCTTACATGTCAAATTACTATGATGAGAGAAGCCATATCGATAAAGCGTTTGAAAATTGGAATGGTAGTGTTTACTGGGTGCAAGGATTACAAGATTGGAATGTAGATCCACACCAGGTTTTTGGCGGCCCAATAGGAGTTAACTGGTATCAGGAGTATATTGATTCAGGATATGAAATAAGGGGGATTCTTGGTCAATGGGAGCATAACTATCCCGATCAATGGACTAAACACAATGCTCAAGATAGTGGCTATGGAGGAGAAGCAATACACAACATGACTCGGTGGGATTGGGCTCAAGATTTATTTGAATGGTATGAATATTATTTGAAAGGGAANGGACCCAAGCCAGAGGCAATTGCGCAAGTTCAGAGAAATGATGGCNAATGGCGAATAGAACAAACATGGCCTCCAGAAGATTTGGATTGGTATACTCTTCCATTATCTGAATGCTCTAGTTCAGGCGCATTCACAGGGGGCGGAGCGCCAGTAGTTGGAGGCGGACAAACTGTCACCACTGTTTGTTCAGCCCTCTCTGAAACAGAAGATTTACAGATTTCAGGGCTTATTAGATTACATTTAGAAGCAGTTGCTACTATGGATGGCGGCCAAATATTTGCTGAATTAAGAGATTCAGAAACAGGTATTAGATTGGGGCATGCAACCATGGATATCCGATATCATGCAGGAGGTTATGAGCCTCAAACCGTGCTTCCTTCGCAGCAGGTAACAATGATGATGGAGTTCCAAGCTATAGACGCGATATTACCAGCAGGGCACGGAATAAATATTGTGTTCACAGATACAGGTGAAGATTACTTAGCGCCTGCATGTGGGCCTAGCTGCACAGTTCATATTTTACCCTCTTTGTCAGAATTACAAATTCCTCGAATATATAGAGATTCAAGTGATGTACTAATCACTCCACAAAGTCTCGACGCAGCAAATAATTAATAGAATTATAAATATAAAAAATATTCTTNCCCTCTTTCTTNGGTATAATCGATCATCTCTTTGTCCACGTCCGATAGTGCAGCAGTAGCCAATTCTCTCATTGCAGAGCTNATCCAGTCAATTGACTCGAAATTATTCAATTCAAACCAACNATAATCTTCGATTTCATCATTGTCAATAGTTACATCTGCCGAATCATAATCAACCAAATACACAATAAATATTGCAGGAATATTTCGTATGAGGCACTCTCTTACGCCAATTATTTTCTTTATGGTTCCACTAATTCCACATTCTTCTTCCAATTCTCTCATTGCCGCAAAACTTGGCAACTCTCCTTCATCAACAGTTCCTTTCGGCATCCCCCAGCGTCCTTTTTGAGGTCCTGAGGCCTCTTTTACCAGCAGAATCGCTTCATTTTTTATAAGACAGGCTGCAACACCTAAGTCCGTTAGAATCGCTCTCATATTATCTATCAATGAATAATTTACTTATCAAATCCTGTTTTTATATGTTGATACACGGACATTGGTAGGCTTCATTGCTAGTAAGGGCGTCCTCCAAAACATGTCATTGCCACGGCGGGCCATGGAACAGATGGGATTTTCCATATGTTGCTTGTCTTGTGATGCTCCCGATATTGCAGGTAGTCAAAGATGTAAATCCTGCATATCATCTCATGTAAAAGTGAGAGACAAGATTTCTTCAGGTCCGGCAACAACAAAGGCAGATAGATTATCAAGAGAATTTGTTACAATGTTAGCCAACCCACTTGATTTTATTGAGAATTCAGAACATTCTGTCACGATGACCTATTACAAATCATTAATCGATGCACACCAAGGAACTTCTCAACCGAAAACCGCTAAAGAAGTCAAAGAAAGATTCGAGGCACAAAGAAAGAAAAAAGAAAGGTCCCTAATACGAGACGTAGCAAGTAATCGTAAAAGAACACCAGAAACGCTTGGGCCAGAAGAAATTGAAGAATTGTTATCGAAAATAAGTGACAAAGCTCCCGAAGCACCGGATTCTTTTTGGGAGGAGTTACTTGAAGACGTCAACGACCTATTAGAGGAAGATTGAAATTACGAGCATTCAAAGATGATGCTTACAAGGAAGTGGGTAATATGACAGAAAAACGAGACCCTCGTGCTCGGTGGTTAGATGAAGATCCATTTGAAAATATCAATAATAATTCTAAGACACATACTCGAGCAAGAGATGATGGAAATTGGCGAAAACCACATATTCGTGTCGTTGCGGCAAATAGTACAGGCCAACCTTTCTTCAGAGTTTTTGGAACCCAACAATCTCATAAGATACCTATTCACAAAGGCTCAATTTGGCATTTTTCCAAAACTGAAGTTGAACATCTTTCTCAAGCCACGATTGCATTTACTTTGGCATTAGCGTTTATGTCTACAGGAGGAATTTTTGGAGCAATCTCAGACCCTTATCAATTTATAATCGGTGGAGCAAAATATTTCTTAGCATTAACTCCAGCTTTTGTTTTGCATGAAATAGCACACAAGATTGCCGCAAGAAATTATGGTTGTTGGGCAGAATTCAGAGCTTCCCCAGGAGGGTTGAGATTCGGAGTAATATTAGCCGCTGTATTTGGAATAGTATTCATGGCCCCAGGAGCAGTTATGGTTGCGGGACATACAACAAAATCACAATTTGGTAAGATAGCCTTAGCAGGTCCTGTAACAAATGTCCTACTATGGATATTGGGGTTGGGTGCAATATTAATTGGCGCTACTGGAAACTCAATCGTTGCGCTTATTATCGTACCATGGATGTGGGGAAATGCAGTTCTAGGTACATTCAACATGCTTCCATTGGGGCCTCTAGACGGAAAAAAGATCAAGACTTGGTCTGAGATTATCTTCTATGTTTGGGGAATTATCTGTGTCAGTCTGATTTGGTTTAATTTCAAATATTTAAATGGTTTAATTGGATAATAAAAATAGTCATCAATTGAATAATTGATGTATCGTAGCAGATGAAAATAATTGAACTGACAGGGAGTAAACACAGAGATTGCTACGATACAAAAGAAAATTCTTCTTCAAGTGCATTAACTTTCACCCGTCATGAGTCAGAAATAGCTTCTTATAATAGCAAGAAACATNAAACCGCCATTAATTCCAAAAATTAATTCTGGCANCAATTCAATCTTCGAATTGATAGCTAATATTAGAATTAATATAGATTGAAAACCATATCCTAATAGTGACGAAACAGTCAATTCAAATGATAAATCTTTACTCCCCTTCCCAACTATGAAATCTACAATTTGATCTTGCCAAGAAAACCCGATAAGATATATTTTGTGAAAGAAATCTACATGCTTCTGTTTTTCCCATGGCTGAGCTGTAGGGCAA
>JGI26261J51718_1001173_pt1 | contig 11637 bp, 13 predicted proteins | sample SaaInlV_135m_DNA_3_FD_51718 | JGI IMG/M metagenome (IMG submission 51718)
GTGAGAAGGGAAGTAAAGATTTTCATTTTAATGTAAATGTTCGTACTAATACGGGTTCAATAGCAAGATTGGCAACTAATGATGAGTCATTTTTTCGTGCCATGGAAATTCAAGAACGTAAGAGGGAAAAGATTGAAGAAGAACAAAAAAGACTGGAAGCTGAGAAAAAGGCTGAAGAGCAGGCTGCTCCTAAAATTATTCCTGAGCCCGTTGAAAATGATGAAGGAGGCCCAACTGCTGAAGCTGCCGGCTCTGAGGATTCGTCGGAAACACCGGTCACCCAAGATGAAGCTGCTGGCTCTCCGGAGACAACCGCTGAGACTCCTGTAACTGCCAAGCCTCCTACAGCAAAACCTGCTTCGCCAAAACCTAGTGGCGGGGGGGTATCTGGACCAACATCCAGAGCAGGCGAATTTACTCCGGAAGAACTGGACGCCATGCGGAAAAGAGCCAAAGCTCACGCCGCAAAGGTCAAAGCAAGTAAACTATGACTCCACACTCTCCGGCGAATGCCTCGACCTTGGAACCTGGGAACATTTCCAAAAGCATCTTCATAGGTCTCCCCAATTGGGACGGATGCTTTTCTCTTGGATTCAATAGCTTCTTTTCCATTCCTCTAGGCTAAAAGTAGACTTGTCTTTACCTAAGGTGCACTAACTCCCATGTCAAAAATCTAGCTGTTGTTCGCCCGCTGCGACCCTCAGGTCTAATCGACCAAGTATCTTAAACTATTTCATTTAAGGGTGTTAACAAACCTTCCCTTCGATAGGAAAATATATGGAACACAATTTGCACTACCAAATAGTACATAAAGATATAAACCATTAAGGAGTTGATAGTGTTGTCTAAATTAGAGTCAAAACCGAAACATTCAAACTGTCCTCGTTGCGGATTAACTGACACATTCCTATCTACATTTAGTAATTCTAGCTACTGTGTTAACTGCAACCAACTGTATGACAAGACAGATGGGACTCGTTTAAGAAAACAGTTGATGACATGTATGAAAGAAAAAGATTTTTCACTGCAAGAATTTGAATTAATTTTTAGTGAATATCAGGATCTTTTTTATAAAAAGACCTGTGGACTGTTTAATCCATCTAACTCAGATGTCGCCCATGGACAGTTAATCCATCTAACGTAAACGTGACTGTGCTTTCATCAAATGAAAATCCAACGCTCTTTTAAATAAAACTGGGAACCGTGTTTTGCTTTTCTTGTTAAATATTTTTTCCATATCTTGACGTTCAAACTCTCTTGGTAACGAAGCTCCGTGAAGAGCCTGCTCTTCATCATATTTTTCTTTGTCACACTCATTTTTAGGAGTATCAATTACCATTGGTAAAACGATACAGCCATCTGTCGGAGGATCATAAAGCAATCGTCTTAGAAAAAATGAATGAAAAGAAATTTGAATAGTTAGCTCAATTTAATGTTCATCATCTTCACCCACCAGCCCGTTTGGCACTCACGCCTTGCTTCTTCAAATAGTCAAGTATACGTTCAATATGGTCGCCTTGGATCTCGATGAAGCCTTCTTTGACTGTACCGCCGGAACCGCACATCACTTTGAGCTTCTTGCTCATCAATGCTAGGGTAGCAGCATCCATATCTAGCCCTTTAATCAACGTGACACCTTTACCTTTTCTGCCCTTGGTCTCACGGGAGACTCGTACATTACCATCACCGCGTGGTGATGTCTGTTTGCGACAGGTGCATTGGTTAATGGGATTGCCACAGTCGGGACAGGTTTTACCTTGTTCGGTGGAGTAGACAACTCGATCCCTAGGCATTACTTAACCGTTACTTTAATGGAGTGACTCAACAAAAACTGAAAAGTTAGTGCGAGTAAGTATGTGAGTGGTTTGGTTTTCATGAGATGATTACAGCTTATTTTTATTTCTAACCTTTCAAGTTCTCATCCATTCCATTTTTAAATACCCCAATCCTTCAAGTCTTTCACTGGAGATTTTTTTATTGGTGATCGTTTTGGTTCTTTCCGTCCACCTTTGAATTTTAATTTCATTACCAAGATAGCTCCCGCAAAAAAGAAACTAGCTAAATTCCATAAAATAATTGGAATAGCATTCAGTAGAAACCCATAGGCAACCCAACAAGCGATCCCTGTCACCCAGATTAAAAGCATCATTAATGAAAAATCATCAGCGGATTTTGTTTTCCACGTCTTAATTACCTGAGGTACAAAAGAGACTGTGGTTAAGAACCCTGCAAAATACCCAAGAAATAAAGCTAAACTCATAATGCCCCCTTTATTTAAACCCACTAACAAAACTGCCTTCCCGCCTTATTTTATATAGTGACTTTTGATTTTCCACAAATTGTTTTAAATAATCAGTATTGGGAGGTACAAATCTTAATCCTATATCATGTGCCCAGTGCGCCTCTATAAACGATGCTCGTAAAACTTCACAGTTTAATTTTTTACCATCTAGATCTTTGATTTTTGGTAAAACTATTTCACAAGGTGTACCATTTTTGAAATCCTCTTTTGCTGACTTTATGCGAAGTCCGCAGTAGAAACATCTTTAAGCTCAATAAATGTATCTAATGGTTTGATTGATTTTTTAACCACTTCAATAGTCCATTCCCCTCAGATGGTTTTTTATAAGAAATCTAGTCCGGTAATTTAAACTAAAATCGCTTCTTTTTATTTAGTTGTACAAAACGTAACTCAGCGTTGTTGCAATTTAAATAAAAATAATTGTTAATAATTTGAGACAAATTGAGCCCTCAGGTAAAGAAAAAAGAAGAGGGTTCTCAAAAATCCAGTTTTGGTGGATTTTAGAGCGATTCCCCCTTTAAATTAACCAATTTTTTAGTTACCGATTCTGAGGTCCAAAATAGGTACAGTTTTAGCGCCGTTTTCTCTGTAAGTTCACCTGAGGCCGTAGCCCATTTTAATTTAGGTGGCATCTGGGTTAACAAACGGTGAGAATGAATTGAACCTACTACATTAATAGTTCTGTTGCTTATCATTGGACATGAAAAACCTAAACTCTCTACAAAAAGAAATTAATTTACGCCAAGCCGTTCTCCTTGGGAAAGACATTAGCTGTGCTGATCTCTGCAACGCTGACCTACAAAAAACCAATCTAAAGGGTTACGATTTTTCTGATAAGGATTTGACAAACATAAATTTAAGCGAGGCATTTCTCACAGGGTCGAATTTTACCGGAGCCATCCTACGTAACGCCAACCTGAGTGGAACTAAAATTGATAGGGTTTGGGAACGGCACAATAATCAATCTATTGTCATGATGGCTGGTGCAGACCTAGAGGAAGCCAATTTGAGTAGTGCAAATCTTAGAAAAGCTGATTTTACCGACTCCAACCTTAAAAACGCTAATCTCAAGGGAGCGTCCCTAAAAAATGCCTGTTTTAGAAATGCAATTCTTTATGGGGCCAATTTACAGGGTGCAGACCTCAGTAAGGCTTTTTTCGCAGGCTCCAATTTAAAAGGAGCTAACCTAAACGGAACCGATTGCCAAGGAGTGCGATTTAACAACGCGGAATTGCAGGGATGCACATTCCAAAGAGCTAATCTAAAAAAAGTCGATCTCAGCAATCTTGATCTTCGAAAAATTGATTTGAGTGAAGCTGACCTCAGGAAAGCAGACCTTCGAAACTCCGACCTTTACAGTGTTAGACTCTTCAAGAGTGACCTTCGTAACAGCCTACTTTCTAATGCTAATCTCACGGCAGCTTATTTATCATCAGCTGTAATGCAGGGTACCGATTTGCAATGGGCAAACCTTGAACAAGCAATCTTACGGTATGCCACTAGTCTGACCCCTGGCAGATACAGTCAGCAAAAATTGACCGTGAAACAAAATTACCTCACTACCTTGAGGTCCACTGGGTTTCCGATAACAATTTCCACTGCAAATTTAAAGCAGATACTTAATAATAAAAAAAATCATTGGTGTTTTGTGCTCCCTTGGGGCCCTAATATTTTTTTAAGGGGCTGTACCAGATAAAACTTTCTTAGTTATCTGGTACAGCCCCTTAAAAAATGAACCTCTAAGTTTGTGTTTTTTTTGAAGGCCATTGAACCGAGTTAGATTGTTATGCTTCCTTGCCTCTTCTTTCAAAAACTCTACTAATTTCAGGTAATTTGGTTTAAACGCTTTGCTAAGGGATGCTCGGTTAAAGTCATTTATAGTTTGGGCGATGGGCAGTTCATTTGATAAAAATGACTTATTAAAAAACCGTGGTTATAAATGGTGGTCAGGCGAGGTAGAGAAGTCACTCTTGATATGTCGGTGTTGAGGAACAAAGCTTAGATTCCGAATTATAGTTTTTAAGGAAAGAAATTTATGGAAGAGATATGAGCCTTCCTGTTTATCCAATCACACCTTTAAACAAATTTTCTGAAAGGATAGGGGGGTAGTAGAAACGAATGCTTGGGGTTGTCAGTGTGCCCCTAGTCTAGATCTGCCACGCTTATACCTCCTTTAATGGTTTGACATTAGTTCAACTGAATTCGGTTTGTCATACACTGCTAGACGTTCAATAATCGTGGCACTCGCATCATTCATTCCAAGCAGATTAACAGCCGTTCCTTCACGGCGAAATTTCATGATAACTTTATCCAATGCACCGACCGCGGACAAGTCCCAGAAATGAGCTACGCTAACATCAATGGTGACTTTTGGAACAACTTCCTTGAAATCGAAGGAATCAGAAAATCTATTTGCCGAAGCAAAAAATACCTGGCCATAAACTTTGTAGGTGCGCTTATCGGAATCTTTAGATAAATTAGATTCGATTTTTAGAAATCGCGATATTCTGCGAGCGAAGAAAAGAGAACTCGTCAAAACCCCAACAAAGACACCTATAGCCAAATCATGGGTAGTGACAACGACTATTACGGTAGTTATCATAACAAGGCTGGAGGTTTTTGGGTGTGTTCTCAGGTTGCTAAAAGATGACCAATTGAATGTTCCAATAGAAACCATTATCATGACAGCAACGAGGGCTGCCATAGGGATTTGCCTTACCCAATCTCCAAGAACCAAAAGTAAGAATAAAAGAAACAGTCCAGCAAAAAGTGTCGACAGGCGCCCACGGCCCCCTGATTTGATATTGATAACAGATTGCCCAATCATTGCACATCCTGCCATACCTCCAAAAAATCCAGTCACAATATTGGCAACACCTTGCCCTGTGCATTCACGGTTTTTGTTACTGGGAGTATCTGTCAGGTCGTCGATAATAGTTGCTGTCATAAGTGATTCCAACAGGCCGATAAACATGAGTGTCAGGGAATATGGAAAAATAACCGACAATGCGTCAAGAGTGAGTGGTATATCGGGTAACAGAAAAATCGGTAACGTAGAAGGGAGCTCTCCCATATTGCCTACTGTACGTAAATCCATTCCAAAATAAATAGTGATTACGGTAACAGTAATGATGCTGACCAGCGGGGATGGAAAAACTTTTGTAAAACGCGGTAAGATATAAATGATTGCTAGCCCAAGGACGACCATGCCGTACATCTGAATTCCTGCCCCTTTGAATTCTGGAAGTTGTGCTAGAAATATTAGAATGGCTAAAGCATTTACAAATCCTGTTACGACAGAACGTGATACAAACCGCATCAGAGAACCTAACCTTAAAAAACCCGCAATGACTTGTAAAACACCTGTAAGGATGGTTGCCGCAAGAAGGTATTCAAGTCCGTGTTCTTTTACAAGCGTGATCATGACAAGTGCCATAGCACCCGTTGCGGCTGAAATCATGCCGGGACGTCCCCCGACAAAAGCAATGACAATGGTCATGCTGAATGAGGCATACAAACCAACTTTAGGGTCAACACCGGCAATAATCGAGAAGGCGATTGCCTCAGGAATAAGAGCCAGAGCGACAACCATACCTGCAAGAACATCATTGCGTATATTACTAAGCCAGTTAAGTTTTATGTTTGAGAGTGATAAATAGGGCATCGAATAAGTTTTCGTTAAATTTAAGTGTAAAGGATTTACAAAAAAGCGAAGACTTTATACGGGCCTTCACTATTATATTAAGTTGTGGTAGCAGAGACTTGGAACTATGTTTTTAACTGGAGCACACCAAAGAACAAGACCTAGAGGCCGTTTCCTTTTAGATGATTTGAAACTTAAAGGACTCTAGAAGAATTAAAGTGCTGCTTGGTGATGTTTTGCGATTTTTACTTGGGAGTTACTCGAGTGGCTTGTGGGCCTTTTTGACCTTCACCCTCTTCATACTCGACCGACTGGCCTTCTATAAGGGTTTTAAAACCGTCGCCTTGAATTTCAGAGAAATGAACAAAGAGGTCTTTGCCATTTTCAGATTGAATGAAGCCGTAACCTTTACTTTCGTTAAACCATTTTACAGTTCCTAGTTCCATGAAAAATACTCTCCTGTGATTTTTGGAAAACGTTCTTCCAGAAAATCTGGGCGACGTTTTCCCTGAATTTAAATGGGGTTGGATTGATGCAAGAACTTTTAGCGAACCACTTGGAAGAAAAATAAAAGCACCTTGTTATTAAAGACCAAGGCTTTTTTAAATGTTTTTCGAGGCGAGAAACTATAAAGAAATAACTTACAAAACAACTAACAACCTGAATTATAACGAATAGTAACATAAATACTATAAATGTACTAACTTTATCTTTAATTTGTGTCTATTCAGTTTCTTTTTTTTATTACTCAGTATCATTCAGATTTTAATGATGGTGTCGGGATTGAGTTTCGATACTAGATGGATTGGTTTCTCTGGTTGTTCGGGTTCGGAATCAATTTTTTTTCAATGGCATTGTGCATCTGTTAAGAGAAAGAGTTGTTTGATATAACGAGGTGTCTATAATATCAACTTTTAAGTTATTAATTTTTTTTTGAGATAAAAACATGGATTTCAAACATATCAGGTTTGGTTTGGCCTTTGCCACGCTAGCTATCTTACTCGGTGGATTAATGGGGCTGGGGTTTGGATGCTGTGAAGATTCTTTTAAGGACAAGTTTAAGAAAGACGCTACCACTGCCCTGAAAGAAAAATATAATGGTGATCAGAATAAAGCAGACAAAGTATCTGCTAAATCCTGGGTTTATATGAAAAGAGCCCACCTTCACTCCCAAACCATGGGAGTCATCAGTATAGTTTTGTCCTTGATTGCGGCTGGACTAGCTTTCCCACCACTTTTGCAAACGGGTATTTCTTTAATGAGTGGTCTGGGTTCTATCGGTTATGGTCTATTCTGGTTTTTGGCCGGTTTGCTGGCCCCTGGTATGGGGTCTACCGGCATTGCTAAAGAAACTGTAGGTTTTGTAGCGCAGGTTTCGGCCGGATCTTTCTTTATTGCAGTGGTTGGTCTGTTTTGTATGTTGGGATACAAAGTATTTATTCAGAAGATCAGTTTCAACAAGTGAACGACACAGTCGTTATAGTCTTTTAAAATGACAAGTCGCTCAAATTTATATGTCGTACAAATGCCGGAGTATTAATTTTTTTCGAATTACTACTCCTGCTAACGCTATTTCCCGCTCCAGTAGAATCTATTCCTTTATTTGCTCGACGGTATAAGGTGAGTTGTACTATGTGTCACGTTGCCTTTCCTAAGCTTAATTCATTTGGCGAGGCTTTTGCTGGCAATGGATACCAGATGCCGGGAGAAGACTTAAAGGAACAGACTGTTGATACAGGAGATGACAAACTTTTCCTACTATCTAAACTTCCATTAGCGATTCGTGCCGATTTATTTGCACAAACCCGAAAGGACACTAATACTCAAACAGACCTCCAAGGGCCATCCTTGGTGAAATTATTCTCAAGTGCTCCCCTTAAACGTAATGTGTCTTACTACTTTAATTTTTTATTTAGCGAACGGGGTAGTGTCGCTGGCATAGAGGATGCATTTATTGTTCTTAATAATGGGTATCGCGATATAGATCTTGACCTTCGATTTGGCCAATTTCCAGTAACCGATATTTTGTTTTCCAGAGAACAAAGATTAACTTTCCAGAATTTTACCTACTACACCACTGAAGTGAGTGACAGCGGTTTCAAGCTTACCTCTGATCGGGCCGCGGAAATGTCCTACACTTTTGATATGTCTGATGATATATCGATGGGGATTTGGGTAGCGATGGCGAATGGAAATGGGATAGCAACTGCCGATAGCGATCGTAACTTTGACTCCGATGATCTGAAAAATTTTTACGGGAAGGTTGCTATAGAATCAGATGGGCAGAGTATCGGTTTTTATGGTTACAGTGGACGAGAAAATAATGGTTCTTCGGTACGTAATGAATTTTATAGACTAGGCCCTATTTTCAATTTCCACTTAAGCGAAAAATTAAACATCTGGGGAAATTTTTTGATTGGTGAAGATACTAACCCGAAGTTCTCTGCTAGTTCACCAAATGAAATGAATTCTTGGGGAGGTTTTATGGGTGCTACGTATCCCATTACAGATGATTGGATGGTTTCAGCATTATATAATCGGGTGCAAGTTTTAGGTAGGCCCACTCTGGACGCACATACACTCACAGCCAACTTAAGCTATTATTTGAAACGTAATTTTAAGATGATGGTTGAGGTCACTGGGGATATGAAATCTACTCGAACCGATCATCCCACAAAAACACACACTGGCATTTTAGGGTTGGTTTTAGCTTTTTAGTTTTTCAAATAAACTGACTTCTTAATTTTCTTATGTTTCTTTGAAATGCAGGTTGAGCAACCTGTACTCATAATGTCTTTTTTTTTAAATTTTAATTTATCATTTTTAAAAATAATCAGTGATATGACTACGTTGCAACAACGTTCTATGCGCACTTTTTAAAAAAATTCTTTGCTAAGAATAAATATTGCAATAACTATAATACTTACTGTGAATACCTTTTGAAGTATTGGCCCAGAAATTTTTTTAGCCACAAAGTTGCTTATAAATAAACCCAGCACTCCCCCTGCAACAAATAAGCTAGTCACTTTGAGTGATATGTCATGATTGGCGAGAACGTGTGTAACGCCCCCGGAAAAGCTAATTAGCACAATGACAAGTAGTGATGTCCCAACAGCGCGATGAATCGGCATCCCACTAAACATTACCAACGCCGGAACGATTACAATTCCACCTCCTATCCCAAACATACCTGACAGGAAACCAGTGCCCAGTCCTACTAGTGTCAGTAGCAGGGCACATCTAGACGTGAACTTCAGTTTCCCGCTTTTTTCACGCTGACATGTTGACGATCCCTCTCCAGGTTCGCTCTTTATTTCATTAGACGATTCTAGCCACATTCTCCATGCGATAAATATCATCAATGTCGAAAATAGCACCATCAAAACTGTTTCTGAAGTTTTTCCTGCCAACCAGATACCAAGGGGAGCACCGATCATTCCAGAAAATGCAAACAAAAAGCCGGTTCCAAGTTCTACTTCTCCAGTTCGTATTCGTTGAACAAGGCCAATTAAAGCCGTTGCTCCTACCACTACCAAAGAAATTCCAAAGGCGTCTCGTGGGGAAATAGATAAGCCATAAACTAGCAATGGTATTGCCAACAAAGAACCACCACCGCCTGTTAGACCAAGGGCAAAACCTACTAACGTGCCAAAAAATATGCTAAGTGAAGACAACATTTAATTTTTTATTTGGTTGACTGATGTGTTAGTAGATTGTTTTGTAGTAACCCATGCTTGGTAACCACCTGCTAGATCAAAAACGTTGCGCCGTCCCTCTTTCTCCAATAGGCTTGCTGCAATCATAGACCGGTAACCACCTTGGCAGTGTACAATCACATAGCCCGACTCTGGTATCTCTGCAATACGATTGGCCAAACTGTTGAGTGGAATGTTGACACTGCCCTTAATATGCCCATCTTCCCATTCCTTTTCACTGCGAATATCGACAATCGTAACTTCACCTTTTAGTTCGTTTATTGTAGTAGCAGAGATTCGTTGTGTTTTTGAAATTAGATTTGTGTGTTCTTTTAGAGATTCCATCCCATTTTCAAGGTAACCTTTAACATTATGAAAACCAATTCGTCCCAAGCGCACAACCACTTCCTCGACACGATTAACTTCAGCAACTATTAGAATTGGAATATCCTTGTTTAATAAAGTGCCGGCCCAATTAGCGAACCTACCATCTATGCCGATGTTCAGAGAGTCGCATAAATGTGCGCCAGCAAAATCCGCTGCCTCACGAACGTCGATAACCTGAACCCCAGATTTTTGTAGAGAATGAACTGTATTTACATCGAGACTTTTCATCGACTTTTTTACGACTTCGTCAAGGGTTGGACGTTTCTTCTGATTTAAAACAGCGTCGTAGCCGAAGTAAGCTGGAGCCTCCGGTTGGTCCGCTGTAATTAGCGTAATGAAATCATCCTTAGTCATCGGTTGTAAGGCATAGTTGTGTAGTCTTTGTTTTCCAAGAGTAGATACAGTTTCGTTGCTCAAACCCTTGCCGCACAGCGAACCTGCTCCGTGTGCTGGATAAACAAGCGTTTCATCAGGTAATTTTAGAATTTTATTTTGCAACGATTCATATAGCATTCCCGCTAATTCATAAGCCGTTACACCAATCGAGGCAAATAAATCGGGGCGGCCAACATCTCCAAGAAACAAGGTATCCCCCGTAAACATAGCGTATGGATTATTAGGGTCTACTATTTTATCAAATGCGAGTACCGTGATTCCTTCTGGGGTGTGACCGGGTGTTTCCATTGCCTGCAGCCGAGTATCACCCAGTTCAATAACACTTCCATCGTCAAGCGATTCAAAGTTAAACTCTGCTTTAGCACGTGCTCCAAGGTAAATATTGGAGTTTACTCTGTCCCTAAGTTCAATATGTCCAGCAATAAAATCGGCGTGAAAATGAGTCAAAATTACATGCTTGATTTCGAAGCCGTGACTCTTGGCATCGTTGATGTATATATCAACATCACGCCGAGGATCTATTATGGCAGCAACTTTAGTTCTTTGATCAGCCACCATGTATGATGCATGCGATAAACATTCGAGGTAATAGCGCTGAATAAACATTGTTTTACTCCTTTTATTAGATTTCCCTAAATCAAAATGTGCTAAACGAGGTCTCGACTTTATTTTCTCTGAAAGGATGAATGGTACTGAACTATTCATATGTCTCATTAGATTCATTGATGACGGTATAACTTCCCCGTTTTAAAACCACGCTTGCCAATTGTCCGATTTCTACACGAAAATTTTTTCTGTTTTCCTTGGATTGTATTAGCATCGAGTTTTCCACTTTTTTTTGTTCCTAATCTGTTTATAAATATTTTTATTTACCTATAAGGCTTGTCACTTTCCATTTCTTCTATGCTTTATTCCAGGGCATTTTGGCCAGTATCATTCCCATTGCACAGGTATTGGTTATTCCCGAAAACACAAGTCCCGCGCCTACAAATGCTGCGAGACTAATAAATGCAGGGTGTATCATCCAACTAAGCAACGCCCCTACAAACACAATGGTCCCGGCAATAATTCGAATTTGCCTCTCAAGTGAAAAACATTTTTTACCACGAACCACTGGCAATCCTTCCTCTTGCCAGGCTTTCGTTCCTCCCTCGACATTTACTACATGGTGGTGGCCAATCATATTAAATTTCTCGCAGGCCTTTTTCGCCCGG
>JGI26261J51718_1001176_pt1 | contig 11612 bp, 10 predicted proteins | sample SaaInlV_135m_DNA_3_FD_51718 | JGI IMG/M metagenome (IMG submission 51718)
TATATCTTTAGATGTACATAAACTTATCCAAGTTCTTGCAAAATGTTTAGTTAAATATGGAAGATCGCTGTGAACTATTGTCCAGCTTTTGTATTTATTAATTTGATTTATAAAACTTTTAATTTCATTATTTAAACCTTTTTCTCCAGTTTCAATGACATTTATATTTTTCTTATGACAGAATTCTTTTACTTTAATATCATTGCTTACTACATAGATATCACTATCGCTGTCTTGAAATACATCTATTAGATTGAGTAATAAACCTTTAGATAATTTTATACGCTGATCCTTAGAAAGAACTTCTGATAATCTAGACATAGGATTTACAAAATCTCTTACGGGTATACCAATTAAAAAACTCTTCTTCATAATCTTATTTTTGTTTTACCATGCTATTAGGTTAGTAAATGTTATGAAAAGAAAAACAAAAATAATTGCAACAGTTGGTCCTAGTGTTGATTCTAAAAATAAAATTCATGAATTAATTGATTCTGGAGCTGATGTAATTAGATTAAACTTTTCTCACGGTTCACACGAAGACCATAAAAATATTGTTGATTGGGTAAGAGACTATCCGAAATCAATTGCGATAATGCAAGATATACAAGGTCCCAAAATTAGAACTGGAATCTCACAAAAGGACACTTTTTTGAACGCCGGTCAAGTTGTCGAGCTAACTAGCAAAGAAAGTAAATCAACTGATAAATCTATATTTATAAATTATGAAAATCTATTGACGGACATCAAACCTGGCGAAAGAATTTTTATTGATGATGGTCAAGTTGTAATGAGAGTAATTGAACTGACTGGTAAAAACATGGCAGCAAATATTGAAATTGGAGGAGAGCTTAGAGATAATCAAGGGGTCGCTTTTCCAGATTCTAAACTTTCTGTTTCTGCGATTACATTGAAAGACAAGGAAGATTTAGCATATGGTAAAAAAATTGGGGTGGATATTGTTGCTGTCTCATTTGTAAGAAAAGCTTCTGATATAACTGAAGTAAAAGCACTTGTTGAAAGTAACATCAAAATTATTGCAAAAATTGAGCTTAAAGAAGCTATGAAGAATTTAGATTCTATTATTGATGAATCTGATGGAGTAATGGTTGCAAGAGGTGATTTGGGTGTACAATTACCACTCGAACAAGTTCCATTTGCCCAAAAGAAAATATTAGACACGGCTAACTATAAAGGAAAAATCTCAATCACAGCAACAGAAATGTTACAGTCTATGAAAATTTCATTTAGACCTACTAGGGCTGAAGTTACAGATATAACTAATGCTATTTTAGATGGAACAGATGCAGTAATGTTATCTGCTGAAACTTCTATCGGCGATCATCCTAATAATGTTGTGAAGGTAATGGCGTCAATCTGTGAAGAGGCAGATTCTAATAGTCACTATTCATCAATGAGATTTAAGACTTTATCTTCGGTAGATACTTTTGCTACTTCACTAGCTAAAGCTGCAGTTCAAGTTGCAAATGACATAGACGCTAAGGCCATTGTTGCATATACCGAAACTGGAAGTACTCCACTTTTGATCTCAAATTTTAGACCTAGTGCTCCGATAATTACTTTTTCTGCAAAAGATTTAACACTGAGACAAATGAATATACTTTGGGGCGTAGAACAAACAAAAATAGAAAGATTTGATACGACAGAGGAGATGTTCAAAATTGCAGATTCTTGGCTGCAAACCCATAAAAACTTTAAAAAAAATGATAAAGTTGTTATTGTTGCAGGAACACCTCCAAACCAAGAGGCCGCAACAAATTTATTACGTGTAATGAAAATAGGTGAGTGATGGGACAGAAAATAGAATTAAAAACTACATCTTTTAATAAAAATATAATATTTGATTTAAATAGATCATTATCAGGTCAAGACGGTATAACCTATCACAATATTGCGGATGCTTCACTACACGAAGAAGTAAGTGCACAGCTAGCATTAAAACTTTTTAAATTTTCACAAGACATTGAAAGTATCTTTATACAGTCAAATATTGTAACCGTAAATTTTAGTAAAAATATGGGTACGGGTGTTGAGGAATTTTCAAAGCTAATTGAAAATTTCTTTCTATTTTATGGTGAAGAAGAATGAAAGTTGGCGTAACAGGAGCAAGTGGATATGTTGGAAAAAAAGTAGTAAAAGTACTACAAAATAACAACCATGAAGTATTTAAATTCGTAAGAAGATCCGTAAAAAGCGAAAATGAAATCTATTGGAGCCCCTCAAAACAAGAAATAGATAGTGAAAAATTTGAAAAACTGGATGCAGTAATACATCTTGCAGGAGAAAGTATTGCCCCAAAAAATTTACTAGGTTTTTTGCCTTTTTCTGGTGGACGCTGGAATAAAGAGAGAAAGTCAAGAATTTATTGGTCACGTAAATGGGCATCTGATTTATTTGTTTCTACATTTCAATCTGCTGAAAATTTTCCTAATATTTTTATAACCGCATCTGGCAATGATATCTATGGTGATCAAGGAGATAATGTTGTCACTGAAGAAACGGCATTCAATAGAGGTCAATTCTTACAACTTGTAGCTGAAGAATGCTGGGAAGAACCACTTTACGAACTTAAAAAACTTGGAGTAAGAGTAATTTCTGCACGTGCTGGAATCATGTTGGGTAAAGGAAATGTTGCTACTGATATATTTACCCTTATTTCAAAATTAAATATAAGTAGTCCAATTGGGAAGGGAACACAATATTTTTCATGGGTTTCTGTCAACGATGTAGCTAAAGCTTATAATTTCTGCCTTGAGGAGGAGAGCATTGATGGTCCGGTAAACATAACTTCTCCACAACCCCTTATGCAAAAAGATTTTTCTAAAACTATCGCAAAAATAATGAATAAAGCATATTTCTTTCCTCCAGTACCTGAAGTTCTAATGAAACTTGCAGTCGGCTGGGAGCTTGGTGAAAGTCTTGGTTTGAATAGTATTAGAGCCATTCCTAAAAAATTATTAGCTGCTGGATTTGTATTTGATTTTCCAACTCTTGATACTATGAAAGATGATTTCATCTAATGTCTTCATATGAAGATAGAATGTCAGAAAAATACGGTTTTTTTGGCGTAAATAAAAAAATAGATACTGATGAACAAACCCAAAAAACTCAAAATGAACATACTGAGGAATCCCAAGTTTCAGATGAAAATAATTTAATAGTACCTCTGGAGGCATGGCAAACAGTTCTAAATCAATTAGGTAATTTACATGAGGCGAATCAACTTATGGCGGAAGCTCGTGAAAGAGCTGCTAAAGCTGAAGCTGAAGCTGAATTTTTAAGAGAAAAACTAAAAAATACTAGAGAACAATTAGATACTGTAAGTAAAAAGAAAAAGTTCTTCTTTTTCTAAATCTTTTGCTCGTCGGAGACACCTCTAATAATATAAAATGAGATTGCAAGCAAAATTATTAAAACTCCCATTGCAGGATTTCTACCAAGGCCTAAAGTATTTACTACAAATCCCCACAGCAGCGGACCAAGTATTGTAGCAAACCTACCCACAGTAGAATAAAGCCCATAAAATTCACCAAGATGCTTTTCAGGACTTAATCTTGTCATAAATACTCTATCTACAGCAAAAATACCTCCAATATTAAATCCACCAAGTACACCGGTAACATATATAAGCCAAAGTTGATCAAATTCAGTAGCAATAATTGCTATAGAAAGAGATACCATCCAACACACCAAACTTACCAACGTTAACTTACGTGGTCCATATATATCAGCTGCTTTACCAAATACATATCCACCTATAATGGATATTATTATTGCTAGACCAAGCAAATTTTGGCTATCACTTGGACTTAATCCGACTTCTTCAACTAGGTAGACTGCAAGCAATCCACTTATCAGAGTATTTATTGCATCAGCGTAGAAAAACCTTCCTACAAGAAATCTTGTTAAGCCAGGATATTGGGTCGAGTGTTTCCATGATTTGATAACTAAAGAAATGGACTCTGTGATCTTTATCGTTGATTTCTCATTACTTACTTTTTTTTCTTTAATAAAAATAAAGGCAGGAAGTGAAAAAATTAAAAACATCACTGCTACTGATCTAAATATTTCAACATAGCTGTAACCATAGTTTTGCAATAATGTAGCAACTCCAAACCCTAGTAGGGATCCAACGTACCCAAAGGCGACACCCATTCCAGATATACGTCCTCGATTTGTAGGAGTACTAACTGATACAAGTAAAGCATCATACACTACTGAACCAAGATTAAATCCTATTAAAGAAACAATAAAAAATAATACTGAAATATTTACATTAAATGTTCCTAAAAGAAATGTTGCAACGATACATATGAGAGTTGTAATTAGAAGCATTGGTTTCTTACCTTGAGACCCATCTGACCTCGCACCAACCCAGGGACCTAGAATCGCAACTATTACCATTGCGCCAGAAGTTGCAAATCCTAACGACTGGTCTGTCCATCCTTGTTCTGTAACAAGCCAAACTGAAAAATAAAGACCGGGTATTACAAAAGCGTATACAGTATTTGCTAAATCAAAAAAAAGCCATGAGTAAAGACTTTTTTTTTGTATATTATTCATTTAAGATCTTTAATTGCCTTTGAAAACCTGCTCAATCCTTCATGTAAATCATCATCGCTTAGAGCATACGAACATCTTAAAAATCCATTTTTTCCAAATACTTCACCAGGAACAAATGCTATAAAATATTCATCAAGGAGCCAATTACAAAAATCAATAGAGTTATGCACACCATTTATGACACCGTTACTACTGTAATAACTTACATCAGGAAATAGATAAAATGCACCGGTAGATTTTATAAGGTTTATATTTTCAATATTTGAAAACTCTTCAATAGCGTATAAACGTCTTCTATTAAAACTTTCTTTCATTAATTTTGTTTCATCCAAACCATTTTTAAGAGCGGAATATGCTGCTATTTGTGAAATATTTGCAACATTAGATGTAGCATGAGACTGAATCTTTTTTGCCATATCTATAACATCCGCATTAGCAATAATCCAACCTACTCTCCAGCCGGTCATCGAATAAGCTTTTGCAACACCATTAATGACTATTGTGTTATTTAACTCAGTATCGTATTGTGCGGGTGATGGCGAAGTTATGCCTTCATAAACTAAATGTTCATAAAGTTCATCGGAGAGTATCCATACGTTATTCTCAAAAGCCCAATTATATATTTTTTCTGCTTCTTCTTTTGTATAAACTACTCCAGTTGGATTTGATGGCGATACCCACACTAAAACCTTTGTTTTAGATGTTTTTAAAGAATCTAGTTGATCGGTATTAATTTTAAAATCATCATCAAATTCTGTATCTACAATGACAGGATTTCCTCCGGATATCTTCACAGCCTCAGGATAGGTTGTCCAATATGGTGATGGTATAAGCACTTCATCACCCGGATTGAGTATTGACATAAATGTTGTCAAGATTGCATGTTTACCACCATTGCTCACTAGAACATTTTCTTGTTTTACATTAATTCCTGAATACAGTTCACTGGTTCTCACAATTTCTTCTTTTAAAATTGTCAAACCTGCAACAGGTGAGTATTTATGATTTGAGGTATCCTCAGCAGCAGCCTGTACATCTTTTATTACATATTCTGGAGTAGGAAAATCAGGTTCACCAGCACCAAAACCAATAACCGGTTTTCCTTGTTCTCTTAAAACACGAGCTTTATTAGATATAGCCATTGTCCCTGAGGGAGTAATCAATTTACTTAGTTTTGCTATTTCCATACAAATTCTTTCATAATTATTTTAACCATAATAATTTAAAAACTATGCTTGGTCTTTATTAAACTATATTCATGGAAAAAATACTGTTAGGCAAACCTGTAGCTGAATTATTGGATAAGAAAAGTAAAAATGTAGTCAGTGACTACACTGCCAAATATAATAAACAACCATTGCTAACAGCTATAACTGTAGGAGACAATCCTGCTTCTCTCCTCTACGTTTCGAGAAAACAAGATAAAGCAATAGAACTTGGAGTAAACTTTAACTGGGTTAAGCTCTCAGAAAGTTCAACTTCGAGTGAAGTTAAAGAAGCAATCGAGGATTCTCAAATAAAATCACAAGGAATTATTGTGCAACTTCCCCTTCCTGAGCATCTTGATTTTGAGGATATTGTAAACCTAATACCTCATGAAATTGATATTGATGGTCTAACTACTCATAATTTAGGTTATTTGTTTTCAGAAAATTATAAAATCATACCAGCTACCTCACTTGCAGTATTAGAGCTTTTAAAATATTATGATATTCAAACAGAAGATAAAAATATTGTAATTGCAGGGAGATCAAGATTAGTATCATCTCCACTATCCAAACTCCTAAGTAACAAAGAATTCAATGGAAACGTTACAGTTGTTCATAGTAAAACTTCAGATCTGAAATCATACATGAGAAATGCAGATATTGTTATATCAGCAATTGGAAAAAGCTGGATGATAACAGCTGATTATCTAAAACAAGATTCCGTTGTCATCGATATTGGAATTTCTAATACTGACAAAAAAAATTATGGCGATGTCAATCCTGATGGGTTGAATAATCACTTAGATGCTAGATCACCTTTTCCAGGTGGAGTAGGGCCGATTACCGTATCAGCTCTTTTCGCAAACCTAGCAAAGCTTATTAAATAGAAGCCCATTCTTCTTCAGATATAGTTTTATCCATATCTACTTTTCTAAGAATTAAGAATCCTATTACAAAGAATGAAGTAATCACTGGTAATGAGAGTCTTGGATTTCCAGTAGAAGCACTTACGTAGCTATAAATTAATGGCCCCCAGATAGCTGAAAACCTTGATAGGACTGAAAAGAATCCCATGAATTCTCCTTCTGCACCCTTTGGAAGCATAGAAGCATACACGCTCCTGCTAACTGACTGTAAGCCACCCATTCCCATTGCAGTAAATACGCCTAATCCAATAACTGGTAAAAATTGTTTTTCAGGTATAAATGCTGCAGCATTACCAACTAGAAATATTAAGAACATTGTGTAATACAATGTATTTTTTTGGCCGATACGTTTTACCATTATTCCAGCTAGTTTTGCTCCAAAATATGCAACAAATTGTACAACTATAAACACAATGATTATCTGTGTTTGATCTAGAAGNAGTACCTCAGTAAAATATGCGGCAGACATATTAATTACTGTTTGTAATCCATCCCAGTAGAAAAGGTATGCTATNAGAAAATACATTAGAAATGGAAATTTTCTAATTTTCTTTANAGTTTTAAAGTTTTTGCTATATGCGTTAGCAAATATGCTACCTTCAATTGAGACAGGTTGACTTTCTGTTATTTTCATTCTTGAAAAACTCATTATTGAAAAAATTAACCACCATACACCTGCTGAGGAAATCGCAATCCTTGATGCCATTGCTGTTTCGATGCCCAGCATGTCTGGTCCAAGCTGTATCAGTGCTAGTGAGATGACGAGCTGTAGTCCACCACCTAGATACCCAAGTGCATATCCACGAGCAGAAACTGTATCAATTGTATCGTCAGTAGTAATATCTTTCAAAACGCTGTCATAAAATACATTTGATCCTGTTGCTCCAAATTGTGCAAGAAAATATATACCTAGTGTAAAAATAACGTCTCCTGACGTTGCAAAATAAAATGTAGATGCAAATACAGCACCACCATATGCAAAGATTTTAAATAATTTCATCCTATTTCCAGATAGGTCACCAATAGCTCCGATAGTCGGCATAATTAGGAAGAATATAAACAATGCAGAACCTATTGCAAATCCCCATACTTCAGCTCCTGTGTAGAGGTTGCCTCTGAAGTTAAAACCCTCTGCTGGGACAACTACACTCACAAAATATACTGGCAAGATAGCTCCAAGTGTGGTCGTCTCATATGCAGATTTTGCCCAATCATATAGACTCCACCCAAAGATTGTTTTTTTATTATTTTTTTCTGTCATTTTTCTCCTATTAAAAAAACTTTAATATTAAAAATTTAAAGTTGTCGGAAAGAATAATAAAATTAATTAATTAATCGACTATATTCTATTTATGTCTCTAATCAAATTTAAGGATAAAAATCATGGGATTTAAGTGTGGAATAGTTGGAATGCCAAATGTAGGTAAATCTACATTATTTAATGCTCTTACACAAGCAGGTATTGAGTCTGCTAATTATCCCTTTTGNACAATAGAACCTAATGTTGGAATTGTNCCTATTAATGATTCAAGACTTAATGATTTAGCTCAGATAGTTAATCCAAAAAAAGTTATACCAACAACAATGGAATTTGTAGATATTGCNGGCCTTGTTNAGGGTGCTTCNCAGGGAGAAGGTCTAGGTAATCAATTTTTAACAAATATACGTGAAACGGATGCAATAGTACATGTAGTTNGAGCTTTTGAAAATGANGATGTAGTACACGTGTCGGGAAAAGTTTCTCCAGCTGATGACATTGAAATTATNAATACAGAATTAGTTTTGGCTGACTTGGCGACTGTTGAGAAACTGTATGAAAAAGCAATTAAGAATACTAAATCAGGAAAAAAAGAAGGGATGCCATTAAAAGAATTATTGGAAAAAGTTCTTCCTGTACTTGAAGAAGGCAACAGTGTTCGAACTTTAAGCTTTAATGATGAAGAAGCCAAGTTGTTAAAAGGATTTCAGCTATTAACAATAAAACCAGTGTTGTATGTAGCAAATGTAGGTGAGAATGGTTTTTCTGATAACCCCCATTTAGATGCAGTTATAAAATTTGCTGAATCAGAGAATTCTGAAGCGATTGCTATTTGTGCTGATATTGAAGCTGAAATATCTGAATTAGAAGATGAGGAAAAATATGCTTTCCTTAGTGAAATGGGACAGAGCCAATCTGGACTGGATAGGTTGATAGAAGCTGGATATAAATTACTGGGTTTACAGACTTATTTTACAGCAGGTGAACAAGAAGTCAGAGCCTGGACTATAAATGTAGGAGATACAGCACCACAAGCTGCTGGCAAAATTCATGGTGATTTTGAAAAGGGTTTTATTAGAGCAGAAACGGTAGCTTTTAATGACTATGTTGATAATAATGGTGAAAAGGGCTCCAAAGAGGCAGGAAAACTTCGTTCAGAAGGTAAAGAATACACAGTTAATGATGGCGATGTTATGCATTTTTTATTCAATGTATAGAATAATCGATAAGTATTAAGACTAATAATTATTACTAAATTCATAAAATTTTTAAGTAATTCTTTATGAAAACAAATTTTGTGACATAATAAAGCACGTGAAAGTAATAATTGTTGGGGCTCATGGCGAAGCTAAAGAGCTCATAAATAGAATAAGTACGGGTTGGAATGTTTCTGTAATTGATATGGACCAAGACAAATTACGAAACTTTAACCCAAATAGACAAATAGAAAAATATCAAGGTGATGGCACGTCCACTTTGGTTCTAAAAAAAGCAGGTATAGAGACTGCGAGCGCATTAATTACACTAACGCTAGACGATGAAGTAAATATAGAAATTCTAAAAATTGCTAAAAGTCATAAAATATCACGACTTTCGTCAGTAATTAATGATGAATCGAGCATAAAGTATTACGACGAATTAGAAGTTGAACTTGTTGACCCAAATATTTTATTAGCAAGAAGGTTTGAGCAGATATTGGAACCAAGAAGAGTGGTGTCACAAGCTTTTGCAGGTGGCAGAGCAGAAGCAATTGAATTAGAGGTAAATGCTGACAGTCCAGCAAGAGGTAAAAAACTAAAAGAAATTGGATCAGATTATTTTATTGTTGGTGCACTTTTAAGAAAAGGTAAAGTTGTTATACCCCATGGAGACACTGAACTACAAACAGGGGATTTAGTAACTGTTGTTCTGCAATCTGGTGCATTTGGAAATGTAATAAAAATGTTTTCTGGTTCTGAATCNAGATTTCCTCTTGAATTTGGTAAAAACACAGCAATTGTTATTAACTCCGAAGAAGAACTTAAGAATCTTACAGAAGCTGAATTTTATACCCGAAACACAAAGGCTGAAGAGCTGGTAATTCTATCACAAGAAAGTATATTCACAGACTCAAAAGAAGAAGATGCAACGACATTTGAGGCTATTCTTAAGGATCAAAAATTTCGTACAGAAAATACGCAAAAAAACTCTCTTAAAGAGATTGAGTCTAAACTTGACGAATTATCNATTGGTACCTTAATTATTCCTGTAACTGAAGAGGTAAAGACCTCAACAATACGTTCATATATTAATTTTTCAAATAAAAATAAAATTCCAATACTGTTTTCAAGGGGAACCTCACCTATAAATAACATTGGATTTTTATCAAGTAGTGATTTTTCTGAAAACAGTCCTACTACAATTTCTTTTGATATTGCCTCAACTTTAAAATCAAAAGTATTTGCGGTTGTTGTTGATCAACCAAAATTTATCTCTCATGAGAATACCGAATCTAAAAAATCTATAATACAAAAACTTCAAGATGCAGCTCTATCAAATGAGGTTCAATTAGAGTTACTTTCCGAAGAAGGAAATGAAGCAAAAATATTTACATCTCTTACAGACAAGTTTGATTTATCGATAATTGGTCATAATCTATCCACTACGTGGCAATTAAAGAAAACTACAGAGTATATTTCTAAGAATTCTTCTTCTTCAGTTTTATACATTCCGATTTAGGAGTTTTATGGAAAGTTTTGATGCAATATCGTTGGTAGTAATATCTTTGGGAGCTTTCCTCCTTCCACTAGTTGGTTCTCGACTTAAAATTCCCTCAATTGTTCTTGAAATAGCATTTGGTATTATTGTTGGGCCAGTTCTTCATTTAGTCGAACCCTCTGAGTTTATTTCAGGATTAGCAGTTCTTGGATTTCTATTATTAATGTTTCTTTCAGGTTTTGAAATAGAATTGGAAACATTTAGAGAAAAGGGTCTTAAAACTTTAGCCATACCAATTCTTGTTTATTTATCTACAGTTGGTATCTCTTTCTTAATTATCACTGAATTAGAGTATCCAATATTTTTAGCTCTCGTTCTATGTACTACAAGTGTAGATATTGTAATTTCTGTATTGAGAAGTGATGACACTATCAAGACTGATTATGGACAGATGTTATTCATCATTGCCTTGCTTGCTGACATATTGACTTTATTAGCTGCAACTGTTTATGCATCCGTAATTAAGTCCAACGGTCTTTCAATTGAAAATTTAAATATCATTCTTTATTTTGCAATTGTCATTTTCCTTTTAAGAATCTTAAGGAGATTGGCTTGGTGGAATCCACAATTATTTTCAAGAATGTTTGATGGAAATGATCCTGAGGAACTTGGTATTAGAAGCTCGTTAGCACTCATGTTGGCATTAGTAGGTGTCGCAGTTTTATTCGATATTGAAGCTATTTTAGGAGCATTCCTAGCAGGTAGTCTATTTGCTTTTGTTTTTCCTAACAGAGGAAGTTTGGAGAGTAGCCTTAAGGGATTCTCCTATGGTTTTTTAATTCCAATTTTTTTCATAAATATTGGATTAAATTATGATATATCACTCTTCTCTAATACTGATTTCTATGTAGATGTACTATATTTATTTGGAATNGCAGT
>JGI26261J51718_1001181_pt1 | contig 11595 bp, 11 predicted proteins | sample SaaInlV_135m_DNA_3_FD_51718 | JGI IMG/M metagenome (IMG submission 51718)
TTGACTCAGTACAAGATGAAAATCAAGGATTTATCTTCCACAGTAAAAGTGTTTTCCAATCGTGAAACTGCTGCACTGATAGTTTCCGGACAGGTAGACGCAGCTACCGGAACACGCAGTGTCGCTACGGAATTTGGCTTGGCATTTGTTGAGATCGGCTGGGAAGCTTTAGATTTTGCGGTGCGTCGTGATGTTTATTTTCGTAAAATATTTCAAGCATTTCTGGAACATCTGCGTTCTCCAGTAATTTTGAAACAAGCCAGACAGTTAGGCGGATACAACTTTAGTGAAAGCGGAAAGTTGATTTGGGGCGGTGAGCATTAAAATACCGGTTTATATTTTAAAAGTGGAAACGTTCTTTTCCTGAAATACGCAACAATAAAAACAAGACACAGCAGATCTCGTATGACTGAATTAGAGCAACACAAACAAGAGGTGCGAGAGCGTCTCAACACAGTTTTTAAGGCATCCGGAAAATCAAGCCGCGCTTTTTCGGAAAGCATAGGTTTGAAACCAACTTCTTTCCATAAAGTTTTGACTGGTCCGGCAGGTTTGACAATTCCGCTCGCAAACTCAATTGAGCTGAAACACGGCTACCGTGCAGAATGGCTCTTGAGCGGTAAAGGAAAGATGAAGGTTGCTAAACATAACCAGCTTTCACCTTTGGAACGTTGTTTCCTGGATGTTTCAATGTCCAGTTTTCAAAAATGGCACATACTTGAACTGTTGATATTTGAAAAACTCAATAAGAGAATTGCAGATCAATTCTGGGATAATCTCAGAGAAAGAGTAGATGTAAAGGTAGGAGATTCTCACAGGTCTACAGCGCAACTCAATCTGGATCGTATCTCGCAGGTTTTCCGGGAGCTCAGAGAAGAAGAAAAAACTTGTCTTGAAAACCATGATACACAAGGGCAAAGGAAATATGCCCTGCTGACTCAAACACTATTGCTGGCGACTTATTATGCAGAGGAATGGCTTGCTGTAAAAAGCAGCTGCGTGGAATATCAGGAACTGCAAACAGATGATAATTTAGCTGATTTCGAAAAGCTGCTGGCTTATATTAATTCTTTACAGGAAGATCTTGGAGAGTAAAACCGCAAGCGGATTATCCAAAAACAGAGCGCAGCACTAATAAATGTTCCCTGAGCTTGTTCGCTGATCAAAGTTCAGTATTCCAGTCCTTGAGTTTACGTTCCAGAGTTTTCCTGGCAATTCCGAGTAATCTGGATGCTGCTGATTTGTTGCCATCGGCACCGTTCAGAACCTTCAAAATATGATTCTTTTCAACTTCGCAGAGTTCAAGTTCTTCAGTTCTGCCTTTTAAGGCAGGAGGCACAAGGCAGTCTATAGTACTTCCAGTTTGATAGCATTCTTCAAGTGAACGATTCAGCAGCATTGAGCGTTCAACCACATTTTTCNATTCACGCACATTTCCAGGCCAGTTGTAATTATTAAAAAAGGCTAAATCTGCTTTACTGAATTCTAACGGAATGCGTTTTAGTTTAGGTGCAAGTTCTTCGGAAAAGTGTTGTGCCAGCAATGGAATGTCTTCTGAACGCTCGCGTAAAGGAGGTAAATGAATCAGCAGAACGTTGATTCTAAAAAAGAGGTCTTCGCGGAAATNTCCGGCTTTAACCTCTTCCGCCAAAGTCCTGTTGGTAGCGCAGATGATGCGTACTTCAGCAGGTGATTCTTCATTTTCACCAACCCTGCGGATTGTTCCTTCCTCCATGAAACGTAAGAGTTTGACCTGCATTTCCAAAGGCATCTCTCCAATTTCATCCAGAAACAATGTGCCTCCGNTNGCATGGTGAAACAAACCTTCTCTTGCCTGATGTGCTCCGGTAAAAGCGCCTTTTGCGTGNCCGAACAATTCACTCTCCAAAAGTTGTGGAGAAATAGAGGCACAATGAACAGGTACGAAAAGTCCGGAACGTCCGCTCATCNGATGAATTGTGTTTGCCACCATTTCCTTGCCTGTTCCGGATTCNCCTTCTAAAAGTACAGTAGANGGNGTTGNGGCAATCTGTCCAATGACTTCGCACATATCTTTCATGATTTCACATCGGCCNATCATANCACCCATTTTGTGGCCAANTGTCTCAGTTTTATTTGGCGAAGATGCCTCATCTTTCTTTTTTTGGCTAGTCCGCTGAGTCACCTGCTGTACGCTTTCCAGTATTTGTTCCATCCGAAAAGGCTTCTGNAAAAACTCGACTGCGCCCATCCGTAAGGCCGCTAAAACTGTGTCTACATCTGTCTCAGTTGAGGTGAAAATAACTTTTGACTTTGTGTTCTTCAGCAACGAATTCAACTGTTCAACACCTTGCGGTCCCTGACCGCTGATTTCCGCAATCAGTAAATCAAAATGATAGTGTTTCAATAACTCTGCTGCTTCTTCAACATTGGAAACCAGCTTCAGCATTGTGCAAAGAGGAGTCAACCCCTTTTTAAGGAAGTCACGCAGCGCACGTTCAAAATCTATCACCAGAACAGAAAAAATCTGCTTATGCATTTCGGCTGAAGAATCAATGTTTACTGATTCATCAGCAAAATTATTTTTGCTTGCGGTAGAAGTGTTGATAGGACTGTTCATTATATTCAGACTTGATTACATGCAAAAAAGAAAATCAGGTGAAATTTCGGGTTTTTAATTATTAAGTAAAAAGCGCTCTTTGATAAAATCAGCAATTTCATCAATATCATTTAAATCTAAAACGGGCAACTGAATATTTTCGTCTGGAGCTAAATCTGTTGCTAAGGCAATGATGTCGGAGTCATTTGGGTATAACAGCGGTTTTCCCAGACTCGGCCGGTGCAGTTCAATCTTTGCCAGTGGTGCGTGCTTAAACCCTTCAACCAGAACTAGATCCAATTCACTGAGCGACAAATGCGGTAGTAGCTCCTCAAGTGACGGGTCACCTTTTCTTTCAGGCGACTCATGTACGAGTGCCCAGCGTTTTGCTGAAGCAACCATCATTTCACAAGCTCCGGCTTTTCGCACTCATAGCTGTCTTTGCCCGGATGGTCAATATCAAACTGGTGATGAGCATGTTTGACCAGTCCTATTTTTAAGCCATTACGGTTTAAAACAGGAATCAAACGTGTCAGCAAGGTTGTTTTTCCGGTGCCGCTATAAGCACAAAATCCAAGCAGAGGAGGAGTTACTGTTAACATAAAATAATCATTATTAATTCAACTTATTGTTTCAACTACAAAACTATTGCTAAACTGACTGCCTATTGAAAATGTTCATTGTAGCAATTGTCCATTTGAGAGATCATACTGTACATCAGCCAGTCCGTCAAAGTATTGCGGAACATGGCTGGTGATCACAATTGACATACCGGACGACTTCATCTGCTGCATTAAAAGACACGCTTGCTCCCTTGACTCCTGATCCATGTTGGAAACAGGTTCATCCAGCAACAGTACCTTAGGTTTCAAAATCCAGGCTCGTAAAAGCAACACGCTGCTGAACACCACCTGACAAAGTATTTGCCTGCTGTTTTGCCAATTCAGTAAGTCCGGACCATTCAAGCGCTTTCTTGAGAGATTCCCTGCGTTGTTCACGCGTTAAAGAGGTGAAACGCAAACCATAAGCAACGTTTGATTCTACAGTACCACTGAACAAAAATGCTTGTTGATGCAGGTAAATAATTTCCTTGCGTATAATGGGCATGACTTTTTTCCAGCAACGCGACTTTCCGGAAAGTTCAATTTCAGCTTTTTCTGGTATTTCAAGTCCGGCAATGATTTTCAGCAAGGTAGTTTTACCGGAACCATTTTTTCCTGTGAGCAAAATACACTTCCCAGGAAAAAGAGACAAATCGAACTTTACGCAGAATTTCAACTTCAGCAAAAGTTTTTTCAATACCATGAAATACAAACAAAGGTTCGCTCATGTAGTGACCCTTTTTTTACTCTGAATATAACTCAAAAATGCAGTCAGCAGAAAAGCGAGTGACAACAAAACCAAACCCAGCGCGATTCCCTGTGCAAACTCGCCTTTACTGGTTTCAAGGGCAATTGCAGTGGTAATGTTCCGTGTATATCCCATGATATTACCACCTACCATCATCGAAATTCCCACCTCCGAAATAACCCTGCCAAATCCGGTAAGCACTGCTGCCAGCAAGCCAAAACGCACCTCATAAAATATAGTCAGAATTGTAAACCACGTAGGCGCACCCAGGGTACGTGCTGTTTCCCATACTCTACGGTCCGCTGTCTGAATTGCCGCATAACCCAATGCTACCAAAACAGGAAAACATAAAAACATCTGTCCGATTACCATGGCGCTTTGGGTGAATAATAACTTTAAATCACCAAAAGGACCTTGACGTGTCAGCAGTACATACAGGAATAATCCTACTACAACAGTCGGCACAGAAAGTAGTGAATTAAAGAAAGCAAGAATAAATCTGCTACCCGGAAAATTCCCATGATGCAACCCAAAGGCGAGCAGCAGTGCGACAGGAGTGGTTAACAAAATTGCTTTAAGTGAGACCGAAAAGGAAAGCAGGACAATCGACCATAATTCTGCATCACCGTATAACAGTAATTGTAATGCTTGTTGTGTAGTTAACAGTAAACCGTTCATTTCAGTTTTTAATTGCAGTTGGGATAAACAATGGTTGTCCCTGCAGACGGAAATTCCTGATACGGTTTTGACCTTCAACTGAGGTCAACCAGGCAATCAGCGACATGGCACCCAGATAATTGATGCTCGGATATCGTGCGGGATTGACCGCGATTATGCTGTAAGGATTATATAATTCAGCATCGCCTTCTGCCAATAATTTTAGTGATAATTTAGCGCGCATAACCAGCCATGTTCCTCGATCAGTAATTGTATAAGCATTCAATTCGTCAGCAATTTGCAGGGCACGTCCCATACCCTGTCCTACTTCACGATACCATGATAGATTCGGGATCCACTTGGCTTTTTTCCAGAGTTGCAGTTCCTTTTTATGAGTCCCGGAATCGTCACCACGCGAAACAAACAAATTTTTTCCACGTGCAATTTTCTGTAAACTTCTCACAGCATTATTTTCACCATGGATATTTGCCGGATCATCAGTAGGTCCGACAATCACAAAATCATTGTACATCAGACTGCGACGATTTAAGCCAAATCCTGCATCAACAAAACGCATTTCCGCTGTTGGCGCATGCACCAGCACTACATCTACATTGCCGTCCTGCCCCATACGCAGTGCCTGTCCAGTACCNACTGAAAGCACATGCACCACATTNCCTGTCTGTTTTTCAAAATACGGAATGAGAACTTTAAGCAGACCTGAGTTTTCGGTACTGGTAGTCGTTGCTAATCTGATCGGTTCTGCCTGAACAATCCCTGTGCCGATAATGCAGATGAGGATTACTAATAGTAATTTATTCATCATAGAGCCACACCAACACTTCATCACCTTCCGCAAATCCTTCTGATTCTTCATCCGTCAACATAAATGCGTCCGCTTGAGTTGTCGTAGACAGAATTGAGGCACCACCGGCAGCAATAAAATAAGCACGTTCGTTTTCAATCCGGAGACGCACATATTCAGTGCGACCAATTTGGGAAGATATTTTAGTTGCAAGTTTCACAAGTTTTGTCCGGTAAGGCCAGTCTGCCGAACGCCCGCCCATCAACCTCAGCGAACGGCCGACAAAATAATCATAGGCTGATAAACATGAGACTGGATTTCCCGGCAGCAAAAATACTTTTTTCGCGGCGCCCGCTGATTTTCCGGGAATCAGCCCAAATCCCGTCGGAGCAGCAGGNCGCATTGGTATTCCGTGTACTAGTAATTCACCAAGTTCATCCAGCAGGATCGGTCCATAATCCTCAATTCCCACAGAAGTACCGCCAGTTACGCAAATGAGATCAGCAGTTGATTCACTTAAATGCTGCTGTAATAAATCGCGCTCATCCGGAAGATGATGAACNNCTGTTAAAANACCGCCATCGCGTTTAATCAATGGTGAGAGCATGACAGAATTTGAATCAATGATTTTTACTCCGCCGGCTTGCTCTCCGGGTTTCAGCAATTCATTTCCGGTGATCAATAATTCAACTTCCGGTTTGCGGATAACTTTAACATTTTTCAAACCGATACTCGACAAAACTCCGATGTCCTGCGGGCGGAGAGTACGACCACTCTTGAGTAANGACTGGTTTTTCTTAATATCTTCACCAATCTGCCCTACATGTTTTCCTGGAGATACTGCATCAAGAACTTGAATTTGATTGCNGACTAATTCAGCATTTTCTGCAATCAAAACTGCATTCGTCCCTTTTGGCAGTGGCCCTCCAGTCATGATACTCAATGCTTCTCCGGACTGAACTTCTGCATCAAACGTTTGTCCAGGAGTAANTTGTCCGACAACTCGAAACATTAACGGATTGTAACTAGTCGCTCCAAAGGTGGATTCAGCATCAATAGCATATCCGTCCATGGCTGAGCGCTCAAAGTTTGGCACATTTACAGGTGAAATTATTTCCTNTGCTAATANCCGCCCACTTGCTTCTACAGTAAGTATCTCTTCTGAAGATAATAACTGTGAGTGTTCCTTGATCAATTTCAGCAATGTTTTGACAGGTGTTCGCTTAAGAAATCCGCGCATGCGAATGTCAGCTATTGACTTCATTTAACAAATTGTCTGCAAGGAATTAAATTTATATTTAAGACTTTTCAAGTACATCCTCAATGTCCCAGCCAAGCTGGCATTCAGAGAATCCGTGAAAANACGGATGAAAAATCCTTGATGCTCTCACAACTAATATGCTTGTGCAAGGCAAATGGAAAGAATTTATACAGAAGTAATNTTTTCAATGAGGAGGGAAAAATAAAACGAGGCTTCCGAACGGAAACCCCGCTTTATAATTCTGAAGTATTATAGCCGATAGAGAATCAAGAAGCTGATACTTTACCGGTTGAAAGTCCCGCAGGACCACTTGAAGATTTAGCTGATTTTTTGGCTTTTGCAGGAGCTTCTTCACCCATTTGTTCAGCATACCACAAATCGTGATGTTGCTTAGCCCACGCAGTATCTACCTCACCGGTTACCATTCCGTTGAAAGCACCTTCTACTCCAATGCTTCCCATGTAGGTATGTCCCAGTGAAACTGCAATCAAAATCAAACCACTGACAGAATGCAGAATGTGCATGGTAATCATGGTATTGCGCAGCGGTTCAAGGTTAGGCATAACCAGAATTACTCCGGAAACAATCAGCACAGTACCTCCGATTGTCAGCAGCCAGAACCANATTTTTTCACCAGCGTTATTTTTACCGGATGACGGATGACTGCCGTCAAACATCCCCCCTGATTTAGCCAACCATTCCGCGTCTTCTGAGCGAAACATGTTGTCCTTGAGCCAAGGCAGAATCATCATCACCAGTGCAACTGCAAAAGGAATTCCCAACAAGTCGTGAACATCTTTACAGAACATGGCAAGTCCGGCGAAACCCTCTCTACCAAAAAGTGGTATCAAAACCGCTCTTCCATAAAGTAGAATCAAACCGCTGATTGACATGACAAAGAAAGTCACAGCAACAATCCAATGGATACATCTATCGTAGAGATTCCAACGTTTTATTTTGGTACCGGAAAGTTCGCCTTCAACTTTCATCGGTCCCGCAAACATGAAATACCCAGCAACTGCCACCAGTATAAAGGCAATCAGCCATGCACCATAAGGCGAAATTGTGTCATTACGCAANACACGCCAGANTTCACCACTGTCGTTAACCAGATTCCCTGCTTCCGGAGCCCGGTCTGTTGTGTAGCCACTTCCGCCNTGTCTAATCTCGCCCCAATAAGCGGAGCGTGGATTATCAGTGAATTCACCCTTGGCCTGTACCGTATCCGTGGTCATAAAATAACCGGGAATTGGTGCCAGGACAACAATCATCCACATGGCGACAAACGTCCACAAAATCCTGCGATTGCGACGTTTTCTACGGCTACCTTCATCTGTAGTATTATTTTCTGAATTCAACATATGAATCTCCTCTATTCTCCGTAGGCGCTGGACCAGCCCCAAGTATCAGGACGTCCTCCGCGTTGCATGACCCTTGATGTGAAGGTTTGCGAAATCTGGTCACTATCACCAGCCAGCAAAGCTTTTGTCGAACACATTTCCGCACAGAGAGGTAGTTTGCCTTCGGCTAAACGGTTGGAACCGTACTTACTCTCTTCTTCAGCAGAACCATCCGCGGTTTCAGGACCACCTGCACAGTAAGTACATTTGTCCATTTTACCACGAACACCAAATGCTTCGTTTTGAGGAAACTGCGGTGCGCCAAAAGGACAGGCGTAGAAGCAGTAACCACATCCGATGCACATGTCTTTATTGTGCAGGACAACACCATCAGATGTCGTCGAGAAGCAGTCAACCGGACAGACTGCCTGACAAGGCGCATCTGTACAGTGCATGCAGGCGACCGAGATTGACTTCTCACCCGGTTCACCATCATTAAGAGTTACAACCCTGCGTCGGTTAATTCCCCAGGGTACATCATTTTCATTTTTGCAAGCTGTGATGCAAGCATTGCATTCTATGCAACGTTCGGCGTCACAGAGAAATTTCATTCGAGCCATTGGTTCTCCTTATCTCAGTTATGCCAGTTCAATTTTACACAGCGAGCACTTAGTCTCCTGCATTTGTGTGACAGAATCATATCCATAGGTAAGTGCCGTATTGGCAGCCTCACCCAACACATAGGGATCGCTTCCTTTTGGATACTTGTTACGCAGATCTTTGCCTTCAAAGTGTCCGCCAAAATGGAACGGCATGAAAACCACTCCTGGTGCAACACGCCGAGTAATCATGGCCTTGACTTTAAGACGCGCTCCTTCTGCACCTTCCAGCCAGATATCCAGACCATCCTTGATTCCATTGTCATTTGCGTCTTTCGGATTAATTTCCGCAAACATTTCCTGCTGTAGTTCTGCCAGCCAAGGATTTGATCGAGATTCATCACCTCCACCTTCATACTCAACCAGACGACCGCTGGTTAAAATCAACGGATACTGTCCGGTATGATCTGTGGACTGTATGCTTTCGTAACGGGTTGGCAGGCGGTAATGACTTTTCCGATCCTCATAAGTTGGATACTTAGCCACCAAATCCCGACGGCTGGTATAGAGCGGTTCTCTATGAACAGGCACAGGATCCGGGAATGTCCAGACCTTCACTCTGGCCTTTGCATTTCCGAATGGTGCGCAACCATGTTTGATTGCAACGCGCTGAATTCCACCGGAAAGATCTGTTTTCCAGTTGGTCTTGCTGCCGGCAACTTTTGCTATCGCTGCTTTTTCCGCAGCTGTTAAATCTGAGTCCCAACCGAGTCTTTCTAGCATAGCCATACTAAATTCCGGATGGCCGTCTCGTAACTCATTACCTACTGGAAACGAACCTTCCGCCAGCAAATTCACACCTTCATGCTCAACACCGAAACGTGCACGGAAGTTAAGACCGCCTTCCGCAACTGGTTTACTTGGATCATAAAGGTTTGGTGTTCCAGGATGTTTCATTTCCGGAGTCCCCCAACACGGCCACGGCAGTCCGTAATATTCTCCATCAACAGGTCCACCTTCTGCTTTCAGTGAAGTTGTATTAAAGGTATGCCAGTTTTTCTGTTGAAGTTTCAAACGCTCCGGACTTTGACCTGTGTAACCGATGGTCCACATACCTCCGTTGAACTCACGGGTAATATCCTCGATATAAGGCTCTTCATTGACAACTTTGATATTTTTCGTGAATTCTTTATCGAAACCAAATTTCCGGGCAAACTTATACATGATCGTATGATCCGGAAGAGATTCAAACAGAGGAGCGATTACTCTGTCACGCCACTGCAGTGAGCGGTTGGAAGCGGTAAGAGAACCGTATGTTTCAAACTGTGTCGAGGCCGGAAGGAGATATACTCCATCCTTGCGGTCGTGCATCACAGCCGAAACTGTTGGATATGGATCAATGATCACCATCAAGTCCAACTTCTCCATGGCGGTTTTCATTTCCTTACCACGAGTTTGACTATTTGGTGCGTGACCCCAGAGGACCATGGCCCTGATGTTGTCTTTCTGAGTAATATTTTCTTTATCTTCAAGCACCCCGTCTATCCAGCGTGAAACCGGAATACCTTTGGTATGCATGGGTGATTTACCACCTTCATAGGCCTGTTGGTCAAAACGTGATTTAACCCAGTTAAAATCCAGATCCCAAACACGCGACCAATGTTTCCAGGCTCCGGCTGACAAGCCGTAATAACCCGGCAGACTATGCGAAAGAATACAAAAGTCAGTAGCACCCTGCACATTGTCGTGTCCGCGGAAAATATTTGCTCCGCCGCCTGCTTTACCAATGTTACCCAATGCCAGTTGAAACGCGCAATAAGCACGTGTATTATTATTTCCAATCGTGTGCTGTGTTCCGCCCATACACCAGATGAAAGTTCCCGGTGAATTCTTCGCCATTATTTCAGCAGCTTTTTTGACCGTTGCTTCATCAGCACCGGTAACGCGTTCTACTTCAGCAGGAGTCCATTTTTCAACTTCTGCTTTTACATCTTCCATTCCGAAAACACGTTGATCGATATATTCCTGATCCTCCCAGCCATTATTAAAAATATGCCACATCATCCCCCAGATTATTGCCACATCACTTCCTGGCCTGATGCGTACATAATGATCAGCATGTACTGCGGTACGCGTGAAACGCGGGTCAATCACCAGCAGTTTTGCTCCCTTTTCTTTTGCTTTAAAAATATGCAGCATTGAAACCGGATGTGCTTCTGATGGATTTCCACCAATAACCAGCATCGATTTACTGTTATGAATATCATTGAGGGAGTTAGTCATCGCACCGTAGCCCCATGTATTTGCTACACCTGCAACTGTAGTTGAGTGACAAATCCGAGCTTGGTGATCCACATTATTCGTGCCCCACATGGCAGCAAACTTTCTGAACAGATAGGATTGTTCATTGTTGAACTTCGCTGAACCAAGCCAGTACACCGAATCCGGTCCTGATTTTTCACGGATCTGCATCATTTGATCACCTACCTCATCAATGGCCTGATTCCAGGAAACACGTTTCCACTGGCCACCAACAAGTTTCATCGGGTACTTTAGCCGGCGTTCGCCATGTCCATGTTCGCGTACGGCAGCTCCTTTAGCACAGTGAGCACCCAGACTGATTGGATGATCAAATGCAGGCTCCTGTCCAGTCCAGACACCATTTTGAACTTCAGCATAAACACCGCAACCTACCGCGCAATGGGTACATATTGAGCGAATTTTCTCAATTTTGCCTCCCGCTGCACTACCTGAGGCGGCATGTGCCTTCTTCATCATTCCCGGCGTGAGCATCGACGTCAGTGCCGTGCCTCCTGCCGCTAAACCGGAATTACGCAAAAAGGTTCTACGGTCAACCGAAGACCCCTTAAAACCTGCTGATACTCCTTGCGCCTGTTCCTGATTCTCAGCTTTTTTTCTGATTAATTTCATTGTTGTTTCTCCATTACTATAATGCCTGTTGTTTGTTTGTTGACGTTTAGCAGCATTTTGACCTGAACCTTAGC
>JGI26261J51718_1001185_pt1 | contig 11579 bp, 8 predicted proteins | sample SaaInlV_135m_DNA_3_FD_51718 | JGI IMG/M metagenome (IMG submission 51718)
CTGTTCTTAGCGTAGCTTCCTTTACAAACCCAAGATCAAAAAAAGCGTTGTGACCGACAAGGATAGATCGAGAGCACTCTTCCTTATTAACTCTTCATTAATGTGATTAAATATTTCTGATAGTGCCTTCTTTTCGCTAACCGCAAGCCTAAAAGGGTTATCAATATCAATACCATTAAATTTGATTGCTGAGGGCTCAATATTTGCGCCTTTAAAAGGCTCTACATGATAATGCAGTGTTGTTTTTGGAAAAAAAGAGCCTTCTTCATCCATACCCAGGATAATTGCACAGATTTCCAAAAGTGCGTCAGTTTTTTCATTAAAGCCCGAAGTTTCAACGTCAACTACGACTGGAAGGTATCCACGGATTCTATCTTTAAGTTTCATCAATTAGTGNCACTAAAATATAATTTAATCAATACAAATCTAGATGTNNCTAGAATAAATAACAGATTTTCTTNCATAATCATAACTCTTTTGTCTTNATTTAGGAAGAGAACTTAATTCACTTTCAACAAACTCAAACCTAAAGAAAAATCTACCGCCATACTTGGATAGCGCAAAAACTGAACTTAAATTAAGTCTAGAAGCTTTATCAATTAGTAGTTCCATTAATCTTGTTGAGGTGTCTGTATTGTGAAATTTTTTACTGACAACAACTGCGTATATTTCGCCAACATTCTCCTCTTGATATAGTTTTAGGCCAGCACAGGCAATAATTTGATTATCTTCCTCTATGAAAACAAAATCATTAATACTATTATTAATAGTCTCATAGCTTCTTTCTAACAACCTACCTTCTTCAACAAAAGGTTGCATTAATTCGATAATTTTCCTTACTTTACTCAACTTGAAGCCTTAATTGCCATTAGAAGCGGGTTATTTTAGTCTAAAATTTGTATTTTTTTGATAATTTAAAAGTAATGTCAAACACTAGAAAACATTCCTCAGTCGTTATTGACGGTTATGAGAGAGCTGCATCCAGAGCGATGCTTTACCCAGTTGGCTTTAAAAAAGAAGATTTTAAAAAGCCACAAGTTGGTATTGCTTCAACTTGGTCAATGGTGACGCCATGCAATATGCACATCAATGATTTAGCCAGTGAAGCTGAAAAAGGCGTTAATAGCGCTGGAGGAAAAGGGGTTGTATTTAACACAATTACTATTTCAGATGGTATTTCAATGGGCTCTGAAGGTATGAAATACTCACTTGTATCTAGAGAAGTGATTGCTGATTCAATTGAAACGGTAACTGCTTGTCAGGGATTTGATGGTGTTGTCGCAATCGGTGGATGTGATAAAAATATGCCTGGATGCTTAATGGGACTTGCAAGACTGAATCGCCCTTCTGTTTTTGTTTATGGCGGAACCATTCAGCCAGGCGCTAATCATACTGATATTGTTAGCGTTTTTGAGGCTGTTGGCAAAAGAGCAAATAATGATATTAACGATATAGAGCTTGAACAAATTGAGTCCACTGCAATCCCTGGTCCGGGTTCTTGTGGTGGAATGTATACAGCAAACACTATGGCTTCAGCAATTGAAGCACTAGGAATGAGCCTTCCAAACTCTTCCTCACAAGATGCAATCTCTGATGATAAAAATACAGATTGTTCTAGAGCTGGTGAAGCCGTATTAAATCTTTTAGAGAAAGATATAAAGCCGAGTGATATTATGACCAAGAAGGCGTTTGAAAACGCCATCACTCTTATTATTACGCTTGGCGGCTCAACGAATGCCGTGCTGCATTTAATCGCGATGGCTGATGCTATTAATGTTGAACTGACTATTGATGACTTCACACGAATTGGCGCCAAAGTTCCAGTTCTTGCAGACCTAAAGCCGTCCGGTAAATATATGATGAGTGAATTGGTCCAAATTGGTGGAACGCTACCGTTAATGAAAATGCTTTTAGACGCTGGTATGCTTCATGGAGACTGTCTAACCGTTACCGGCAATACTCTAGCTGAAAACTTAAAAAATGTTGAGCCGTATGATGCTGACCAAAACATTATCATGCCTCTCGATAATCCGATTAAAAAGGACTCGCATTTAAGAATTCTTAGGGGTAACCTAGCAACCGAAGGCGCAGTTGCCAAAATCACTGGTAAAGAAGGATTGACCTTCAGAGGCAAGGCAAAAACGTTTGCTTGCGAAGAGGATGCTCTTCAGGCTGTCCTAAAGGATCAAATCGTCGAGGGAGATGTTATAGTCATTCGATATGAGGGACCTAAAGGTGGCCCGGGAATGAGAGAAATGTTAGCCCCTACTTCAGCCGTCATGGGAAAAGGTCTTGGTGGGAAAGTAGCACTCATCACTGATGGAAGGTTCTCAGGAGGTACTCACGGCTTTGTGGTGGGTCACATTACACCTGAAGCTTATACGGGTGGAACTCTTGCTATTATTGAGGATGGTGATGAAATTCTTATTGACGCTGAAAATAATCGTCTTGAACTCATAGTTGATGAATCGATAATCAATCAAAGACTTTCAAATTGGAAGCAGCCCAAGCCTAAATATACAAAAGGCGTGCTTGCTAAATATGCAAAACTCGCTCAATCGGCTTCTCGCGGGGCTATAACTGAATAGTCTCTGTAGTGATTAATTAACTGGAACGAACTCTATCTTTCTATCGTCAAGGTTAACTGAGACTACTTTAACTTTAATCGTATCTCCCAAACGATAAATTCTTCCGCCTCTTTGACCCTTAAGTTGATGATGAACATCATCAAAGATAAAGTAATCTTCCTTTAAATCACGAACACTCACTAAACCCTCAACAAAAATATCTGTAAGCTCTACAAACAGACCAAACCCCGCAACACCAGAGATGACGCCACTAAAGCTTTCGCCAACTTTATCTCTCATATANTCACACTTAAGCCATTGCTCAACATCCCTCGAGGCATCATCAGCTCGCCTCTCAGTCATTGAAAGATGAGCACCCATTTCAACCATTCTATTGGACTGTTCACGGTGATTGTTTAACAGTGATCTTTTAATGGCTCTATGAACAAGAAGGTCTGGATAGCGACGAATTGGCGAAGTAAAATGAGTGTAATCTTCAAAAGCTAATCCAAAATGACCTTCATTTTTGGGAGTATAGGTCGCCTGCTTCATGGTTCTTAGGACGACTGTTTTAATAATATTCTCATCTTCCCTACCAATGGCATTTTTAAGTAATTTAGCAAAATCACTAGAATCTGGTTCAAGTCCTCCTTCCAGTCTGAGGTCTATCGCATTTAAAAATTGCCTTGTAACCTCTACTTTTTCAGAAGTTGGCTTAGGATGAACGCGATACAAAAAATCTTCATTTTCGCGTTGAAGGTATTTTGCTGCAGCTTGGTTTGCCATCAACATACACTCTTCAATTAGCTTATGGGCATCATTTCTTTTACGAGCAATAATATTTTCGATTTTTCCTTTGTCATCGAATAGAATTTGGCTTTCAATTCTATCAAAATCCATAACCCCTCTTTTTTGCCTTGAAATTCTAAGAGTTTGATAAAGTCCATATAAAAAGTCTACATTCTCCTGGACATTACTGTACTTTTTTCTTAATGGGCTCTTCTTATTCTCAAGCATCTCGTTAACCTCTGTGTAGGTTAAGCGAGCATGGGAGAGCATTACTGCTGGATAAAACTTATATTCCAAAAGAGATCCTACGGAATCGATTTCCATTTCACAGGCCATACAAAGCCTTTCAACTTCTGGGTTAAGAGAGCATAGTCCGTTAGAGATTACCTCAGGCAACATGGGAACAACCCTGTGAGGGAAATAAACTGAGTTTCCTCTCTCTAATGACTCAGTATCAAGCTCTGTGCCTTCCTTGACATAGTGTGATACATCCGCAATAGCCACAATCAACTTCCATCCTTTTTTTGACGGGATAGCATATACAGCATCATCAAAGTCTCTCGAGTCTTCTCCGTCAATTGTTACAAGCTCTAAATTTGTGATATCGACTCGATTCTCTTTATCTTTTGGAAGAACTTTAGTTGGCAGCTTTGCTGACTCTTTTAATGCCTCATCCCCAAAAGTGGATGGAATTTGGTGGCGATGAATGGCAGAGTCAACCTCTACACCTTCATCTAAATAATTTCCAAGTATTGAAGTTATTCTTCCAGTAGCATTCTTTTCAAGCGTTGGAGATGTCAACACTTCAACCACAACCACTTGATTATCACTGCACCCTTCTAAAAGCTCAACAATATCAATTTGGTGCTTGATGCGCTTATCATCGACAACGACATAGCTTCCTTTCTGATCAATATGAAGCCTTCCAACGAGTGTATTAACCGTTTCTGTAACCTCGACAATTTCTGCATCTAGTTTACGATTCAGAAGGCGAACCTTGACCTTGTCTCCATGAAATGCTAATTTCATTTGTTGGCTTGAAAGCCTCAGGTCTTTTCCGCCCTTGTCTAAGGAAACAAAACCAAATCCCTTAGGGTTTGCAATAACAGTGCCAGATATGAGCCCTCTGTTCGAAAAAGGACGATAAACACCACTTTTATTACAACTTAGCTGCTTATCCCTAACCATTGCTCTTAATCGCCTTTCAAAGGCTTTTTTTTGATCATCTTCAAGAGAGAGAACTTCGAAAAGCTGGCGTTTACTTTTGGGTTTTTCTTGAATAAAACTTAAAATATGTTCTCGAGATGGAATCGGGCTCTCATATTTTTCCGCTTCACGGTGATAGTGAGGGTCTGACATAATGTGCTAAGTATAAAGCAAGCTTAGAGTTTTTGAAGATTAATCAAATGGATTATTTATTATCAGCGTTTCATCTCTATCAGGGCCTGTTGAGAGAATATCAACTGGAATCTGACTTAACTCTTCAATTTTTTTGATATAGTTTTTTGCTTCGATAGGTAAATCTTCAAAGGAATGGGTCCCAATCGTTGAGGTTTTCCATCCTGGCATTTCAATATAGATTGGTTTTGCAGCACTATAGCCTTCTGCAGAAAAAGGAGGGATTGTGGTTTGCTGGCCATCAATCTCATATGCAATACAAATCTTAATTAAGTCCAAATCATCCATTACATCAAGTTTAGTTAGGCAAATACCACTCACTGCATTCATTTTAAATGAACGATTCAAAATCACTAAATCGAGCCATCCACATCGCCTTTGACGACCCGTAGTCGCTCCAAACTCATGCCCCTTAGAGCAAAGCTCTCTTCCAACAGGGTCTCCCTCATCTGTATTTACATCATAATCAAGCTCTGTAGGGAAAGGCCCTCCACCAACTCTGGTTGTATATGCTTTAACAATACCTAAAACGTAGTCAATATCTCTAACACCAACACCAGAGCCAGTCACTGCGCCTCCAGACGTTGTATTTGAAGATGTTACAAAAGGGTAGGTCCCTTGATCAATGTCTAAGAGCGCTCCCTGAGCGCCCTCAAATAGTATATTTTCGGAGCTTTTCATTTGTTGATGAAGTTGATCGGCAACATCCAAAATCATTGGCTTAATTGTTTTTGCTTGCTCCAATGCCTGCGCCAATACTGTCTCGAAATCAACAGGTGACTGCTCATAATAATTTTCTAAACTGAAATTGTGATAATCAACAACCTCTTTTAATTTTTCTGAAAACAAGACTTCATCTAGTAAATCTCCAACCCGAAGCCCCCGTCTGGCTACTTTGTCTTCATAGGCCGGACCAATACCGTTTCCAGTAGTTCCAATAGCCGCTTTACCTCTATGGGCTTCACGGGCATTATCAAGCTCTATGTGGTATGGAAGAATTAATGGACATCCTGGACTTATTTTCAATCTTGATTTAACCTTGACACCTGAATCTTCAAGCTCATTCATCTCTTTTAAAAGAGCGGTCATTGATAAAACAACGCCATGACCAATATAACAGTTAACCTTGCTTCTAAGGATGCCAGATGGGATTAGGTGTAATACAGTTTTCTTGCCATCTATCACTAAAGTATGGCCTGCATTATGTCCGCCCTGAAAACGAACTACAGAGCTTACTTTGTCAGTAATCAAATCTACTATCTTTCCTTTACCCTCATCACCCCACTGAGTGCCAATGATTACTACATTTTTTCCCATACTATTCCTTTAATCTCCATTTTCCATTTTCTTGAATTAAATCAACCTCAGTTGAACCATTTAAATCTGTTTTGATAATATGTCCCTTAGCTCTAAGATCATTTACAAATTGAATAAAGTCTGGATTATCAATGTTTGGCGCATTTAACACTTTACTTTTTTGAATTGAATTTTCCTGCTGGTGAATTAAAAACTTGAGATCAAAAGAAAAACCTGTGGCCTCCCTATTAGAGTCAAATGATTTACTTAATGCATCGTATCTACCGCCTTGGGCAATAGCTTTAGAGAACTTATCGCTGTATGCTGCGAATACTATTCCATCATGGTATTCATAGGCTTTGACTTCACCAAGATCAAACATTAAATTGACGCTCTGATTTTTGAAAAAATCGTTAAGTTTAGTTAAATCGTTAATTGCATCAACAATTGAAGGAATACCTTTAAAAATAACTTGGGCCTCTTCGAGAATTTTCTCATCGCCATCAAGTGAGATGAGAGATTTAAATTTATCACTATCTTTAATCTTAGTGTCAATAAGAAAACTTTCAAGATCTGGAACTGATTTTCTTCTGAAAATATCTCTTAGCGCTGTTATCTCTTTACTTTCAAGATTTGCAGATGCACATAGAGCGTTAAAAATGGCTGTATTACCAAGACTTAAGGTTATATTCCTTATGTTTAAGAGCTTTAAGGATGAAAGCATTAAGACGATGACCTCAATGTCTGCATCAGTTCCCTTATAACCATATAACTCGGCTCCTGCTTGAATTGGAGACCTAGAAGCGTAGAAGTCATCTGCCTTTGTTTGTAAAATTGCATTAATGTAGCAGTAACGACTGATACTATTAGGTTCGGCATGTTTGGAGTCAATTCTCGCAATTTGTGGCGTTATATCAGAGTGCACTCCAAGCATACGAGCTGAAGAAGAATCTAAGAATTTAAAAGTTTTATCGTCTATAGACTTTGAATTTAAAACCAAAGTATCGGAGTATTCAATCATTGGGGGGACAACGATGCTGTACCCCCAGCTCTGGTATAAATCTAATAAATTTCTTCTAGTGCTCTCGAAAGTAATGGCCTCATCACCAGTGAGCTCATCGATGCCCTCAGGTAACTGCCAATTACTCATAACCCAAATTACTTAGTTGGGTTAAAGTAACGGAAAAACTCAGAATCTGGATTAAGGACTAAAATATCTCCCTGATCACTGAAGGATTTCTTGTAAGACTCAAGCGAGCGATAGAAAGAGTAGAAGTCTACATCTTGACTGTATGCTTCTGCATAATTACTAGCAGAGATAGCGTCTCCCTCACCTCGAATCTTTTCAGAGTCTCGGTAAGCATTTGCAAGAATAATCGTTCTTTCCTTGTCTGCAAAGGCTTGAATTTTTTCTGCTTCCTCAGCTCCCTCAGAGCGGTACTTATTAGCAAGACCCTTCCTTTCAGTTTCCATTCTACTGTAAACAGAATTTCTTACTTCTTGAGAGAGTTCAATTCGCTTGATACGAACATCTATAATTTCTATACCATACTCCTCTTCAGCAATTTTTTTAAGCTTTGCTTTAACACTAGCCATAATGGCTTCACGCTCATCTGAAACTACTTCAATAATAGTTCTCTTAGAAAACTCACTTCTAAGGGCGTCCTGGTTATTTTGAGCTAGCCTTAGGTTCGCTGATGCCATAGCACCACCAGTTGATATGTAGAATTTCTGTGTGTCAACAATACGCCATTTAACGTAAGAATCTACCACAACATTTTTCTTTTCAACCGTCAGGAATGATTCTGAAGCAGAGTCTAAAGTTTGAATACGCTTATCAAACGTGACAACGTTATTGACAAATGGCGTTTTAAACTTAAGCCCTGGCTTGTTCTCAACAGATACTATTTCACCAAGTCTTAATTTGATCGCTACCTGAGTTTCGTTAACCGTATAGAGACTTGAAGATAGAAGAATAGCGACTAATACAGCTATTACAATAATAATTCTTTTCATTATCTATTCTCCCTTGAACGTAATACACTTTGATCATTCGAATTACCAGATAGGGTTTGCTGGAAAGAACTACTCGATGATGTTGATTTTGATGTCCTTGATGAATTAATCAGCTGGTCAATTGGCAAATACATCATTGAGTTTGAGCTTGAGTCAACAATGACCTTATTAGTGGAACTGAAAACCTCTTCAAGAGTTTCTCTATACAGGCGCTCTCTAGTAACTTCAGGAGCTTTCGTATACTCAGTTAATATCTGATTAAAACGATAAGCCTCACCTTCAGACTTTGAGACGACTTCAGACATATAAGCCTCAGCTTCTGCAAGAAGTCTTTGGCTCGCACCTCGAGCTTTAGGAACAATATCATTTGCATAAGCTTTTGCTTCGTTAATATATCTTTGCTCATCTTCACGCGCCTTTACAACATCGTCAAAAGAAGCTTTTACCTGGATTGGAGGCTGAGCATCTTGCATAGTAACTGCAGTAATCATAAGCCCCGTGTTGTAATCATTTAAAAGAGCTTGAGAAGCAACTTTAACTTCTTGTGCAACTTGCTCACGTCCTGTTGTTAAAACATAGTCCATCGTATTGTCACCAACAACCTGTCTTATAACACTCTGAACAACATGACTAAGTGTTAGCTCAGGATTGTATACATTAAATAAATATGACTGAGCGTCAGCTATCTTGTATTGAACAGCTAATTTAACATCCACCATATTTTCATCTTTTGTCAGCATTAGTGATTCAGAACTAACGCCGCCACTATAGGAATTTTGAACATTTCTAAAACCAATCTCAGCTGCACGAATTTGCTCAACATTTACTTTGTAGACAGCTTCAACAGGGTACGGTATGTGCCAGTGAGGTCCTTGGGTAGTAGAGGTTTGAAAGGCACCAAAACGCAAAACAACGCCTCTTTCAGCAGGGTCAACAATATAAATTCCAGTTGCAAACCAAACTATCAGTGCAAGAATGATGATGTATTTAAGACTACCCTTTGCAGCTTTACTTGCTCCCGAATTACCTGAAGACTTACCGCCGAAAGTAGAGTTAAATTTATTTTTAAAGTCCTTGATAACCTCATCAAGCTCTGGTGGAGTTTGATTATTGTTATCATTCCAAGCCATATTGGCTCCATTATTATTATTGCTCACGCAGTTTCCTTAAAAAATTTAAGTTAAAGTAAAGATATGGTCAAAGATGAAAAAAACAAGTACTAACAAGCAATATAGGAAAGCAAAATATTTTTCTCAAAAAATCAAAAAGTTATTTTACCCAATTTATATTGCAAAAATGTAATTTAAAAGGCAATGAAGTTTAAAAATCTGGAGCATTTTTTAGCAAAATATAATGATAAAATATCATTTTTCAGCTCACCATAAATTTATGAAGAAGAACTTAATCTTTATCATTTTAATTTTAAGTCATTTCTCAACTAATGCTGAAGGAATAAATCTTAACTGCACTCCAAGCCAACCGGTTTGTGATAACTGCTCTGAATATCAAACCTTGTTCCCAATTGAAAAATTTTCAGAAAATACGGGTGCACTAGATATTGAAGCCGATGAAAGTGAAATTTTTGAAGAAAAATATTTACTTTCTGGAAATGTAGAAGTTAATTCAGAGAGTTTATTTTTATCTGCTAATAATGTCGAAGTCTCATCTACTGACAGTTCGATCTTGGCAACTGGCAATGTAAAGTTCCAAGATGAGTCTTATCTAATAACTAGTAACTACCTTTCTGCCTCAAGAGAGGATGAAAATCTTATTGCGACTGCAACTAACGCAAACTATCAAGATTACTCAGTTGGTCTTGGGGGTGCGAATGGATATACAGAGATTATTAAAAAAACACCGACCAGTGTTTTACTTACCAACTCAACCTACAGCCTTTGCCCAGTAAATCAAAATGACTGGCAAATTGATGCAGATGAAATAGAGCTTAACTTAGAAAAAAATAGAGGTTACGCAGATAATGCAACTATTAAATTTTATGGTGTTCCAATACTTTATACTCCAAAACATAGCTGGGTTCTTGCTGGCAGGGGTTCTGGTTTTTTAACACCAGACTACTCTACTTATAATGAGCCTGACTCTAGATATAATGAACCTGAACAAGATGATGGCGCCTATAGTCTTCGAGTGCCCTACTATTTCAATCTTGCGCCTGACCGCGATTTATTAGTTGCTCTGACATATATGTCTAGTAGAAGATTTATCTATGAAGGTAAATACCGCCGACTAATTACTCCAAAAATTTCTGCTGATCATGAAGACTCTGTATATTCAATTGAGGCAAAATATTTACCCGAGGATAAAATCACAGGTTTAAAAAGATGGCTTGTTAATTTTTCAGAAGAATTAGATTTATCTGACAAAATTCATCTAAGTGCTCAATATCACAGGGTCTCTGATGCTAAATATTTTGAAGAAATTGCTAGAACAAATACAGATGTCAAAACGCTTAAGTCATCATTGAAATACTCTTATGAAGATAAGGATAATAATCTTTCATTAGCTGTTTTAACTGAAGACGAACAAATAGTTAACGCTGGAACACCAGTGTATACAAGAGCATTAGAAGGCTCGTTTTCTAAAACGCTCAATGCAGATCAAAAAATGCCTATACAGATTGATCTAGTAAGTACTCGTTTTGCTCATGACACAGCAACTAAAGAATCAGGAACAAGAACCCATGGTAACGTTAGAATCTCTAGAGAACTTAATATTTTGTATCCAAAGGTCACTCCTAGAGCAAGTGCAGCAATTACTAACTACTCTTTGAAAAATAATCCAAACATAAATAGGACAATTTTAGGCTCAGGATTAGATGTTGACTTCACAGTAAATAACAAAACTAACCTTTTTGGTTATCGAGTCAATCATCAAATTACCCCTTTAATATCTTATAATTACAGAGCAAAAAAAGTTCAAGGAAATATTCCTTTATTTGATAGTACCGATAAATATGATGACATTATTAGTTTCTCTGATCTTACGTCTGGCGAAAGATACACAGGCCTTGACAGGATAACCAACGCCAATGACGTTACACTCAGCCTAGAGTCAACTTATCGTGAGGTTGGTGCTCTGGAAGACGACAAAGATTTACTAAGCATGAAAATAGCTCAAACCTACTACACTGATGATGAGGTTGTGAGTGATACAGCAAATACGAACTATGAAACCAGAAAATCTTACTCAGATATAGCTGCTTCAATTGACATGTCTATTAATAAATTCACCCTTAGTTCTGCGGCTCAATTCAATCCAGATCAATCAAAAATAGTTAAAAAAGAAAATACAATTACCTATAGTCCTTCTTCTAGACAATTTGTTTCATTAAGCTTTATTGATGAAGGAACAAAAGAAACTGAAAAATTTTATGGTGCTTACCCAATTTCTGACTCTATTCATGTTTTTGGTGGGATTGATAAAGTAACATCTACAGGCGTTACAAATGCTGAGACTTCTGGAATAGCTTATGAGTCATGCTGTTGGGCTTTCAGA
>JGI26261J51718_1001190_pt1 | contig 11550 bp, 10 predicted proteins | sample SaaInlV_135m_DNA_3_FD_51718 | JGI IMG/M metagenome (IMG submission 51718)
AAAGCATCTAAGCGGGAAGCCCCCCTCAAGATTAGGTTTCTCTGGACCCTCGAGGTCCCTGAAGGGCCGTCGAAGACTACGACGTTGATAGGCGGGGTGTGGAAGTGCAGTAATGCATTAAGCTAACCCGTACTAATTGCCCGTGAGGCTTGATCATATAACACCCAAGAAGACTGGTAAGCTGAAGACTCAGTAATACCGTCATATCACTACCGAATTTGCCTGGAGCCGGTTGGCTCCAGGCTGCCAGTTTGCCTGGCGGCCATAGCATGCGGGTCCCACCTGAACCCATCTCGAACTCAGAAGTGAAAACGCATAGCGCCGATGATAGTGCGGGGTTTCCCTGTGTGAAAGTAGGACACTGCCAGGCATTAAATACGAAGAAAGCCCCGTGGATTTAACGCGGGGCTTTTTTTATAGGCGGGGCTTTTTTTATGGATAGAGCTATGAATCTTCAGAAGATCGACCACCTGGTACTAACCGTGGCTGATGTAGAGCGCAGTTGCCGTTTTTATTGCGACGTGATGGGAATGCGTCGTGTGATGTTTGGCGAGAATCGAACGGCGCTTCATTTTGGTGAATACAAAATCAATCTGCACCCCATCGATTGGGATTACTACCTCAAAGCGGATCATCCGAGCACTGGGTCAGCGGATTTGTGTTTCATAGTTGGCGAGGACGTGTGTACTCTAAAAATATCTTTACAGGGATTAGGGGTTGAGGTTATCGAAGGTCCGATCGAAAGAACAGGGGCCGGCGGGGAACTACTATCGATCTATGTGCGTGATCCAGATGGCAATCTTATCGAGCTCGCAAATCAGGCGAGCGAGTCGGGAAAATAAGTACCCAAGACTGCAACGATTCGAGCGCTAGAAGGAACTATTAGTGCCTCAGTACGGATCCGGAAAGGTGTATCTGGGCCAGAAATTATGTAGGAGGTTCAAGCAGCGAAATCTTCTCGCAATGGAGCATTTGGCTTCCCGCTCAGCCGTTTTCTGAGCGCCCGGATAATCCTGCCCGAAACCACACCTCAGGGCAGCCAAAGAACTAACGGGCACCTGCCCGTTTTCGCCGGACGGCGCCTATCCAAAAGCGATAACTGACCGTTCCACTGTCCAGTAGGCCGCGAGGGAGCCGAGCAGGTAGATGGAGGCCCAGCGTGCCACTCCAAACCGCCTGCTTGACCGTTTTTTCAAGTAGTGCCATGGAAGCAAAAAAGCGACAATAAATAAAATCTGTCCAACCTCGATGCCGGCGTTAAAACTGAAAAGCGCCAAAAGCAAATTCTTTGAAGGGAGTCCGATTTCCAAAAGGGCTCCGGCAAATCCCATTCCATGAAGAAGGCCGAACCCTGCAGCCAACCACCCTGGCGATCGCCAAAGAAGGCGTTCTTGATTCTTACTGGTGAGGGTGACAGCCAAAGTAAATACACTTATCGCTATTAGTACCTCGATTAAATCTACTGGATACTGGATGACGCCAAGGGTAGCGAGTGCAAGCGTGACGCTGTGGCCAAGCGTAAACGCAGTTATTGTCCACAGCAGTCTGCGCGGGCCGGCAATCAATAGGAGCAGGCCAAATACGAAGAGCAGGTGATCTAATCCTCCCCAGATATGTCTGACTCCCAGAACCAGGTAATCCAGGAAAACATCCCCAGTGCTACGAGGCGCACGAATCAGGTACGTGGGGTGGTTCACATTCAACATGGCTTGAAAATCGGTGCCATCGATCAGCGTAAACGTAAAAATAGCGTTGGCCCGATTGGGAGCAAGGCCGGATACGCCAAAGGACTTGCCTGCCAGGTTTGAAGCAGGAGGATTACAGGTCAGACGCCATTGAGTGATGATGCCGGTGCCTACGCGTATCGGCTTCTCGATAACCACAGGCGAGCACCCGTCGGGCCAGGTTGGTTTCATCAATGTTCTTGTGATCGTTTGGGCTGGGGTCTTGAAGGTCACCGCATAGGAATTGGGCGCGCTTTCAACCACACTCAAGAGGGAGGGCGCAAACTTGTGCGCCCATGCGGCCGAGGGCAGCAAAAGCGCAAGAAAGATCAGCCTACCCAGAAGGTTCATTGCAGCCGAATCTCATAGTTTTTTCGCAACTCGGCGTAACCGCGGGCAAGCGCATCAGTGCGGGCCTCCATTCGAAGGTCATATTCCAGCTCGGGCCGGACATCCTCAAGTTTAATCTCAGCGCCGAGGTTGATGTGGGTAATCCAAACCAGGTGGACCCCGTAGTGAGAGTTAATGGGCCCAAGCCATTGCTCTGTCGGTAGATCAGTGTTCTTTAGCTCGTCGACGAAGAGATCCCCAAGTTGCGAGCGAATCTGGTTAAGGGTTACTGAAAGCAGTTTTGATGGCAACAAAGAGGGACTGCTGGTTGTTAGAACCATCTCCGGGTCCATCACGTGACTTCTGGCACGCTCAAGTAATCTCAGAGCATCGCTCGCCCTGGCGGGATCAAGGTAGACCTGGTAAAGCGAGTATCGAGACGGAGTTTTCACGCCGCTATAACGCTGAATAAATGCTTTGGCGATATCAGTTGGTGTTGGCAGCGTAGGGGGGTAACGACTCAGTAGTAATTGTTCTGTGAGTTGCACCACCCGCCGCTTGATAACCTCATCGTTGAGATGCAGATCCAGAGAAATAGCTTTTTCAATTAATTCTTCATCGGAGTTGTTATCTGTTATCCCCAGAAATAGCATATTCCGGGTCAGCCGCATCTTGGCGACTGGATCACCCTCGATGAGCCCGGTAGAAACACCGAACTCAAACAGCATATCGTTGTCTATTTCATTTTGGATGAGTGCCGATAGTTGTTCAGGAGTCGGTATATCCTGGTGAAGAATGCGCCATTCATCTTTAAGTCCTTGAATTCTCGATTCTGATATTGGCCCGATCGCAGGCCTGTTCGGGGTCTGGAGCGCTAAGGACGACTCAAAAAGATAAGCCAGCCCTCCGATGAGAATAAAAAACAGCCAGTGGGGCTTGGTCATGTGTCATTGCTTGCGGTGCCGTGTTGGCGAATCAACGCCGCAGATATCGCCAACTTTCCGCGTTTCAATTTATTTTGCCGCGGGGGAGTTACCTCAATACTTATCCCCCGGAAATCCAGATGGGAGACGTCCAGGCGCGTTCTTGAATTGTGGGGGGCACTTTGTCAGAGACAGGCAACCCAAGCTTAACCGCATCGTAGGTCGACCAGCGCGGTGTCGGTATCTCAAGAACCCGAGCGTAATAAGCGGCATCCTGCCCCCTAATATGACTGGGATCGGTCCAGATCGCTTGCAACTGCGTCGCACCATATTCGTTGGTATAGGTGGCCTTGGACAAATCAACGGTATTTGGGAGAGGGTCTACGCTTCCGGTTTGGGAGTCAACGACCCGACCGTCAGAAACAGCAACGTTAAAGATTTTTTCGTACTCCATATGTCCGTTGGACCAGACTTTTATAATCTGAATTCGATCCAGATTGCCACTGTGGGGCGCCTTCATTGCCTGGATGGCAATCTTCACCGGCTTGTCCTGCGCAGGCAGAACGCCCCCCATTGGAGCCGCGCCGCTCGAATAAGCCTGGTCGACCCACTCTGGTTTGGACATAAGATCGTCGGGTAAATCGTACCCGGCGAATAAGCGTACTTTTATACGGGTGCCAGAGGTCGCATAACTCTCACGACGTTTCATGGCGTCGAAGATATGTCCTCTATCATTCTTGGCCACCCATACGCCAGTCAGAGTGCCAGGGCTAAGATAAAGGTTATCTCCCGCTACGCCTAGATCCTGCCCGGGCAAGCCGTTTCGGCGCGCCTCGAGGGTGCTGTCGAATACGTGGTTGCCTTGATTGTTGAATTCTTCAAAGGTGTTGATGGTCGCGTGGCTATCCGAGCCGCCACCCACACCAATCAGGTACGGGTTAACACCATCAAGTTGGTTTTTCATGCCAAGTCCGATTTTCCAGCCTTCCCGAACGTAGTTGGCCCTCAGGGCAGGAACCGGGGCACCATTGGGAACATTGCGGTTCCAAAGCTCAAAGTTGGCAAACTCGTCGTTTGGCGAAAACATCGGATGCGCCATAGATGAGCCTTTGACTTGCCCCGCCTCGTGTTGCGGTTCGTTGAGATTTCGCCGGTTGGCCCAATCCTTTGTGATAAAGGTGCCGCTCGAATCAACCAGCCCAAACATTTTCCCAAGGCTGCCATTACCGTTATGAGAGATTGCAAACACTTCAATCCCTTGAGCGCGCCAGCCTTCCAATACAGTCCATAGTTCTTCGGGCTTGTCCGAATCCATCGCGGAAAATGGCGCCTTGGGAACCTTAGAGCTGCGGAAAATAATATTCCGATGCATGTTGGCTCCGCCGGGCAGAGATGTCCATTCATATCCCGGGAAGGTCGTAAACACACCTGGCTTATTGAACCGATCCGCAATAGCCACGTATTCTTTCCACAAGGACTTCACAACCTCAGGGTCGCCAAGGCCCTCCAGTGGCTTGCCACTGATCATTGCGCGGCCGATCATGGTAAAGGCCTCGGTGGCTTTGCCAGAGCGAACCAGTTCGCCGATCGGGGTGTCATAAACTGCGCTGCCTTTCTCGGTTAGCCCAGGGGCTGTTCCCATCATTTCTGCATGGTCAGATAACATGAAGAAGTCCAGCGGCTGCTTAAGTTGAACTTCATTACCATTAAGGTGAGTGACTTTATCTCCACGTGCAAATTGAAATGCGACCTCTGGGCCTAGTTTCTGGTTGCCAATACCAAAGGCATCGATCGACCAATTCGAATGTCCATGGGTCGTACCAAACAGATTGAGGTCTAAAGAGCGCTTATCGCCAAGAGCGAGCGATGGTAAGCAGATGCATAGTAGAAGGGAAAAAAGTCGCCCGTTCATGAGTTCTCCAATAAGTCAGTAACGACTACAGGTTATCGTCCTGGAGGCTTGCAGTTGTCAAGTAATGAGTTCGATTGTCTCATAAACAACAAACGACAGAAATTGATATTAGGAACGGCTTGATGACTGAAAGTTAACACAGTGCCAAATAAACCCCAAAAAAGCCTTATCTTTCAGAACTCTCTCACCGTTTTCTTCTGGGCTCGCAGTTTCGATCATCAGCATAGCGCCGCCCGAACTTGATAAGGCGTAAAATAGATCGGTTAACAAATAACAAGGAAGAAGCGCTTTTGGAATACGACAAAACCTATATCACGCAACTGGGGGCGAGTGTCGGTGAGCGCGGCAGCCTAACCCGCGTCCGCGAGCGCTGGTTCAGCCGGCGGCATAGCCGGGTGGAGCGAAAGGCTGATTTTCCCAAGTCACGAGAGTCCAGACTAGGGAGTTCAGGCAGCGAAGTCTTCCCGCAATGGAGTGTCTGGCTCCCGGGCCAACCGTTTCCTGAGCACCCGGATAACCGGGCTCGTAATCGCAGTTCAGGGCAGCCAAAGAAATAACTGCTACCTGCTGATTTTTACCTAGTACCGGCCTAAAAGTGACCGGCCGGCTCTGCGCATTGCGGGCAGTATCACCTCTGCAAGACCGGCCAGAACAATAAGCGAAACGCCAACGATCTCACGCCCGCCAAATGGCTCCTGGGTCAGCAAAGCGGCGGATGCAGCACCGACGCTGATCTCTGTCATGAATAGGACCCCTACCGTCCCAGGGTTGAGTTGTGGCGTGCCCCAGGTGATAGCAAGATAACCCGGAAGCACCACTAGCAGGACGATTGGAAGGAACCAGGGCAGCACTGAGGTTAAGGCTTCAACAGGAGTTAGCAGCGGCTCTGCCTGCAGGAAGAGCGCACTAACGATGGACAAGATAGTGCACCACAAAAACCACATCGGCGCGATATCCAGAGCCGAGTGGTTCGGGTGGCGCCGCATGAGGTTAGCCGCAATCGCCCAGATGATCCCAGATGCCAGGGCCATCCAGTCGCCGACATTGCGTGGCCACGGAAATCCCTGCTCGGCGTTTAGTATCACGAGCATTCCTAAAAGGCCCAAGAAGATGCCAACGACCCGGGCAGGCGTTATAGGCTCTTTAAGCCAGACCCGAGCCAAAAGCGCGCTCCATACCGGTGTCAGGTAATACAGAGATACTGCATGAATCACGTCTGTATACAGGAACGAAGTTGAATAGAGCAGCATCGCGAGGCCCAAAGTTGCCCCAACGAGCTGCAAAGAGAATCCCGCCGCCCGTATCTGCCCAGAACGCAGGATGATGACCGGCGCCAGTACGATGAGCGGTATTAGGTGAAATAATGCGGTGGCCCAGATCCCAGAAATGCCGTTGGCATCAAGTGCACGCAATGGAATCCAGTAAACACCCCAGACCGCGCCGCCGAGCAGGCAGGATATGCGGGCGAGGCCTTCATGGCCGTCTCTTATGAGGTGCGAAATTGACATAGCGGCGCAGCAGAATCCGACCCGGGCTGGCATCTGACGAGCAGTTGGGATGGGGAAAACAGTTTTGGACGGCCAGTCCGAATTCCGTCTATTGTTGAGCGACGGCTAACCGCTCTGGGTAAATCCAAGGTAGCATTAAGTATCGACAAGCTATGATACCTGTTGGCCATGTACCTGTCCTAATATTAGACGCTGTATATCAATCCCATTTTTCACCAGAACAGAATCGATAAACTGATAAGAGAGCTATAAGTATGATTGTACCCACAGCCAACGTCGATGGACGGATCAGCCCAATCGACCAGGCCTCGATACCGATACTTGATCGGGGCTTTCTTTACGGTGATTCAGTGTACGAAGTGTTCAGAACCTACCACGGCGTGCCACTGTTTCTGGAAGATCATTTTGNACGATTGGAGAATTCGGCACGATTGATCAGTATGGACATCAGCCAGACTCGCGAAGCCCTCCTCGAAGAAATCCGGCGTACCGTGGTTGCTGCCAGCGTTACTACACAAACCGATGCTTATGTGCGCTACCAGATTACCCGGGGTGTCGGTGCGGTTGATCTATACCCAGGTCCCGACCTGCAAACCAGTTACGTCATCATTGTGAAAGCACTTCCGACCTGGAAGGAGTCGTTTTATCAGCGAGGCATGGATATGGCGATTCCCAAGGTCAGGCGCAACCCAATTAATTCTCTGGATCCGAACATCAAAGGTGGGAATTACCTTAATAACATTATGGCGCTGACCGAGGCGCGGCAGCAGGGGGCAGATGATTGCGTGATTCTTAACCGAGAAGGATTTGTAACGGAGGCGTCTAACAGTAACGTCTGGTTCGTTATTCGAGACCAGTTAGTCACGCCACAGTCGGGCAACCTGAAAGGCTTAACCAAAAAGCATGTACACCGGGCTCTTAAAGCGGCTGGCATAGCCAGTTTGGAAACGGATGTCCATGCGAATGAATTACTCGATGCCAGCGAATGTTTTGTTACCAGCGCAACCCGTGAAGTCATGCCTTGTGCGTCGCTTACTCTGCTCGATGGTGAGCGTTTGGAGTTCCCCCGTGGTGGGGGCGAGACCTGTCGTAAAGTTCAGGCCGTGTTCTCTTCTTACATTGCAGATTACATCGAAAACCATACTCATGAGATGTTGGTGTGACAGGCCAGGGAATACACCGTTGAAATCAACTCTATTGTTCTGCCTGTGAGCCGGACCCGAGTTTTACTGATTTTTGGCGGACAATCCGCTGAACATGAGATATCGGTCATTTCGGCGCGCTCGGTTTGTGCCGCGATTGATAGCAGTCGCTATGAAGTGATTCGGGTGGGAATCACCCGTTCTGGTGAATGGTTTCTTGACGATGACCAGGCAAGTCTGCTGGGGCAAAAGGAAGTCACCGAAGAAGGTTTTACCCGGGTTCGCCTGAGCGATGCCTCACTGAGCTTAACCGATTCGCACGGCACCCAGCTGGAACAGACCCAGTTTGATGTGGTCTTTCCTTTGCTGCATGGTCCAAGAGGTGAGGATGGAACAATGCAGGGCCTGCTCGAACTTGCAGGGGTCGCTTATGTTGGTGCCGGTGTGGCCGCCTCGGCTGTGGGCATGGATAAGGAACTCTCACGTGCGGTGTTTGCAACCGCCGGGCTTAGACAGACTGAATACTTGGTCGTGCGCCGCAGTGCCTGGCAAGAAAAGCCTTCATCGGTGGTCCGTGAGATTGAAGCAGCACTTAAGTATCCGCTTTTTGTGAAGCCCGCCAATCTGGGCTCAAGCATTGGAATTTCAAAAGTACATAATCGTGAGTCATTGGCCGGCGCCATGAATTTTGCCGGCGGTTATGACCTTAAGATCATGGTGGAGGAGTCGGTTGAGCACTCCCGTGAGCTTGAGTGCGCGGTCCTGGGTAATGAGGAGGTACAGGCGTCCGGCATTGGGGAGATCATCCCCGGTGCCGAATTTTACGATTACACCACTAAGTACCTGGATGACCGCTCGCAGTTGATAATTCCAGCCGATTTACCCAAGGCGGTATCGGAGGCAGTACGGGAAATGTCAATTAGGGCGTTTCAGGCTATAGATGGTTGTGGGCTTGCCCGCGTTGATTTTCTGCTTGCACCCTCTGGGGATGTGTTCCTCAACGAGCTCAATACCATGCCAGGCTTTACCTCGATCAGCATGTATCCGAAACTGTGGCAGGCGAGCGGTGTGTCCTACCCGGATCTGATTGATCGATTGATCCAGTTGGGGCTAGAGCGCCACCGCGACCGGGATAGCGTCATCTGTACACGCTAGTTGCACCGTGTAGGCAGCGCTGACTCCTCGACGCCCTATTACAACAAAAGGGACTTTAAAGGTCGCCCTGGCCTTCAACTCGGCGCCACCTAAGTGCTAAGTTAAAGAATAATTACGCCGGCCTTGGCTATTGAAATTGTCCAAAGGGTTAGGTAGCAAAGAACTGCGGCAGCGATCGGGGTAAGTAACCAGCCAAGTCCAATGCCGCCGAGTACTGACCATCGGATACCGTGCTTTCCCCGGAGTAGGCCGATTCCCAGTATTGCACCGATGACCGCCTGGGAACTTGAGACCGGAACCAATGGGATTTGTGGTAACCCGGCATTTCCCAGCCAAGCGGCAAGGCCCTTAGACGCAAACAGAAATAGAACCAGAGAATGCGACATCACAGCCACCCAGGCCGCTGCCGGCGACAAAGCGAATAGATCTTTGCCGACTGTCATCATTACTTTTTTGGAGTAGGTGAAGATCCCAAAAGCAATCGCGAGCCCCCCGAGAAGGAACAGCTGTTGCGAAGAATCTAGAGTGAGTCCGGTGCCAAGCCGTAGTGGCTCAAACTGTACTGCGTGAGTAAAAGGTCCCATCACGTTTGCTATGTTGTTGGCACCAAGGCTATAGGCGCCAAATGTGCCCGCAAGTACCAGAGCCCAGCGCGTTAACGAATCCTGTTGCAGCAGATGCAATCGCAACGCGCGCAAGGCCAGACTGGTCAGCGGCAACAAGATAGCAGCAATAATCCCCGCCAGAATAGGGCAGAGCACCCAGGTCAGGACGACCTTGCCAATTATGTTGAGATCTGTCGGAGTGCCACTCCAAAGATTCCATCCGACCAGGGCGCCGACAACAGCCTGGCTGGTCGACACCGGCAACCCGCGCCGGGTCATGAATAAAACGGTAAGCCCGGCACTGACGCTCGCCGTGCAGGCTTCTGCCAGGCTGTCGATGGCGGCCAGTTTGCCAAGGGTCTCTGTGGGCCCGGCACCACTGATCACAGCGCCAAGAATTACACCCAGGCTGCAAAGGGTGGCGGCCGACGCAAACCGCAGCATACGAGTGCCGACAGCCGTACCGAATACGTTAGCGGCATCGTTAGCGCCCAGAGCCCAACCTAAAAACAACCCGCCGCTGAGGAAGATCAAGAGGGATAAGTCCACTATGGAAGGCTCAGATCCGTCTTTTGATTGCGCTGATAGCTAACTGGTCTGCGATGTCTTCAGATTGGTTTGCAAGGGCATCAAGGTGTTCGACGAAGTAACGCAGTTGGACTTTGTGTGCCAGGTCGAGATCACTTTGGAAAATCAGTCTTTGCAAAGGAGTACTCAGTTCATCGGCCTGAGTTTCAAGGTCTGCAACTCTCTGGGCACCCTCGCGAACGCTCTGGTGGTCGGTAAAAAATGAACGCGTGGTATCGATTACCGCCTCGACACAGGTGATCGCCAGGAGGACAAGTTCGCTGTACTTCGGTTTGAAGGAATCAGGGATTTCGGGGGCTTGTATCGAAAGGCGAAAGAGGTTGGCCTTGTACATATTGGTCAACTTGTCGACATTTTCGACGAGACGAAGGACATCGCTGCGCAGGTCCGGAATAAGCGTGCGTGTGTAGAGTTCGGTTTCGATGGCACGGCGAAGATCATCAGCCTCGCGCTCAATGTTTTGTATCTGGTCGACCAGTTCGTTGAAGCTCTCCAGAGCGCCTTCGCTCAGGTAAACCTGAAAGGCTTTGGAAAAGACCTGCCCGGCGGATATCACTTTGTCAAGAAACTCTTCAATTTGAGCTTCGACTGCTTTGCTGGTACCCAACAGAGATGCCTCTTTTCCAGAAAATCCAAGCCAGCGCATATCGGGTTAGGTTAAGGTGTGCCGAAACGACAACTCGGCGTGAGTCGCCAGAAATCCCCTGTGGGAGATAGGGGTGATGTGCCTGCGTTTTTCATGAATCGCTCAGTTTGGGGACTCATATTATCAACTCGAGCACCCGATCTGTCTATTCCCTGTTACTTATGTATATTAAATATCCAGACAGCCGATATCGTCGGTCAGGGAAAATGTTGACTGATTCAACAATGAGCCTTTGGCAATATAAGCTTGCTACCGTATCTTTGTCGAAACGTCGCTTCAAAACAAATAACAGAACATTACGCTAAAGGAGGAATCAAATGAGTCGATTTTGATCGGGATTAAAAAATACAGCATTTGATCTTGGGCTCGCGCTCAGCATGCTGGGGACTGCAAACGCTGGAACTGACTTGACCGTGTACACCGTCGTTGAAGCAGAAGACTTAAAGAAGTATGCCGCGAGATTTAACGAGGGTCACCCCGACATCACCATCAACTGGGTGTGTGATTCAACCGGCATCTACACCGTTTGCCATCCCACTGCGACCACTGCACTTAAGCAAATGGATGCCTGGTTCGAATCCGTTGCAGCTTCTTTGAAACAGCCCTTTTATCGAACGTTTCTGCGCGTGACGACCCCGGTTTGTACGCCCGCCATATTGGATATCAGCATTTATCTATTTGTTAATGCCATGACGACAGTTTCTGCGGTCGTCTTTCTTTATTCGCCTCATACTATGCTGGCCTCGGTCGCGGTCCTGAATATGGACGATGCTGGTGATATCGCGCCTGCCGCTGCAATGGGTATGATGATTATTGATACTGCGGCAGGTGTTAAGATTCTTCATTATCTGCTGAGCCGAGGTATTGAGGCCAAAACACAGACTTGGCGATCAGCAGTTTCCACTTAACCGAGACACACAATTATGAAATACCTTCACACGATGGTCAGGGTCAGCGATCTGGAGAAGTCGCTGGAGTTTTATTGCGCAAAGTTGGGCTTGATCGAGGCACGTCGCT
>JGI26261J51718_1001191_pt1 | contig 11550 bp, 10 predicted proteins | sample SaaInlV_135m_DNA_3_FD_51718 | JGI IMG/M metagenome (IMG submission 51718)
ATGAGGTGCCCTCTTTCCAATTTGACTCTTTCATTAGTGAGAAATATTAATTCTCTTTGTTGGCTCCAACGAAAACTTAAATAAAAACAAAAAAGAACAACTGCGACCTCAAGCCCAGCAAATGGAAGAATAAGAACTGCTCCCATGAAGAAAAAAAAGATACCAATAAACAAACAAATAAAAGAAAGACTGCCTAAAAATATTATCCTAGCTCTACCCACCAATGAACTATTAGGGGTTACCTCAATTAAAAAATTATTTTCTATGGTTTCTTGAATCTTAATCATATTACAATGCACTCTATGGTAGCTCGTAAAGATTTTAACCGATATATGATGCCGGTCTACAAACCTGCAGGATTTATTCCATCAAAAGCAAAGGGATCAATTGTTTGGGATAAGAAAAATAAAAAGTACATTGATTTTGCTTCCGGTATTGCAGTTTCAAGCCTGGGTCACTGTCATCCTGAATTAAATAAAGCCTTAGCAGATCAATCAAAGAAAATTTGGCATTTATCTAACCTCTTAACAAATGAGCCAGCTCTGAGGCTTGCTAAGATTTTTTGCAAACATACCTTTGCTGAAAAAGTATTCTTTTCAAATTCTGGTGCTGAAGCCGTAGAGGCAGCAATCAAAACAGCCCGTAAATATGCTTATGTAAATATAAGCAAAAAGAAAAATGAAATTGTGGCATTTTCTGATGCTTTTCATGGCAGAACTATGATGGCTATTGCGCTAAATGGATCTGATAGGTTTATTGAAGGCTACGGTCCTATGCCTGGCGGAATCAAGCATCACCAATTCAATGAAGTTAAAGGGCTTGAGAAAACCATTAACAAGAATACTGCTGCGGTGGTGATTGAATTAGTACAAGGAGAGGCTGGGATTATTAAAGCTCAAAAAGCTTTTATTCAAAAAATAAAAAAGCTGTGCAAACAACATAAAGCTCTAATAGTTATCGATGAGGTCCAATCAGGAGCNGGAAGAACAGGGACACTCTTTGCTTANGAGCAATTTGGNATCAAACCAGACATCATGTGTTGCGCTAAAGGTATCGGGGGAGGCATTCCCATTGGAGCCGTTTTAACCTCTTCTAAGATTGCTGATTGTATGCAATTAGGGTCCCACGGATCCACATTTGGAGGCAATCCTCTAGCATGCGCAGTGGCAGAAAAAGTGATGACTCTCTTATCAAAAAAAACTCTACTCAATGGTGTGATGAAAAAAGAAAAACTTTTTGTAGCAGGATTAAAAGAAATCAATAAAGAATTTCAATGTTTCGAGGAAATACGCAGCTCTGGTCTTTGGATTGGATGTAAATTGAAGGTTCAGGATGGCTTTAATTTAGACACAATGATGCAGGCTTGTTATGAGAGAGGCTTGATGATTTTAAAAGCCAACAATAATACCATTCGCATTGCACCAAGTCTGATCATAGAAGATGCCTTAATTTTAAAAGGCCTTAAGGTTTTAAAATCAGCTATTCAGGCGCAACTTCATCCTCGGCATTAATTTCAATAACACTATCTACCTTTCTATATCCTTGAGGTAACATCATTCCTCTTTTTGCTCTCGTAGAAATATAATTCTCTAAATCTTTGAGTTTTAAAGACATAAAACGTTTGCCGCTATGAATCTGCAAGGTGCTAGCGTCAGATAGTAAACAAATAAAATTCATAGATTCTTCACCAGCAAGTAATTTTGGTTTGGGGATATTGATAATTTTATTGCCCTTTCCTTTTGGCAGCATCGGTAGCTCAGAAATATCAAAAATTAACATTCGCCCAATTGAGGAAATAGCAACTACATGACGGTGCGAATCATTGAGTGGCAATGGAGGTAACAACTCTGCCTTCTCTGGCAATTTCATAAATGCTTTGCCTTTTTTTTGATTTGAAAGTGCGTTTGATAGTTCGCTTACAAAACCATAACCAGCAGAATTAGCGATTAAGATTTTTGAGGATTCTGCTCCAATAGCTGTACCCATAAAAGTTACGCCAGATTCAGAACTAACCCTTCCAGTCAATGGCTCTCCCATGCCTCTAGCAGATGGAAGTGAGTGAGCAGCAAGAGAAAATGCTTTACCGCCTGAATCAAAGAAAATAGCTGATTGATTATTTCTTCCTTTAGCAAAATGCTGCAAACTATCATCGCCACGGAAAGTCAANGTACTAGGATCTAAGTCATGACCCTTTGCGGATCTTATCCAGCCACCTTTAGACAAGACTATTGTGACAGCTTCTGAAGTTACCATCTCTTCTTCTGAAAATGCTTTTGCTTCAGACAGCGCTTCAATTGGAGAATTTCTGGGGTCACCAAAATTATCTTTAATTTCTTTTAGCTCTGTCTTGATATAAGTTTTAAGCCTAGCCTTTGATTTAATGATTTTCTCTAACTCTGCTCTCTCCAATTCTAGTTGCCCCTTCTCTTCTTCAAGCTTTATTTGCTCAAGTTTAGCTAACTGAGCGAAGTCTAATCTCTAGAATTGCATTCGTTTGAATTTCTGAAATTTTAAAAGCTTTCATCAGCTCTTTCTTGGGTTCGTCACTATTTCTAATAATATGAATCACTTTATCAAGGTCAAGATAGACAATNAGCAATCCTTCGAGGATATGAATACGATCATCGACCTGATCCAAGCGATGTTCTAACTTACGTAAAACAGTTTGCTGTCTAAAGGTTAGCCATTCATATATGAGACTGTTCAAACCAAAAACTCTTGGGGAACCCTTAAGGCTAATAAGATTTATATTAGCTCGATAGTTTTTTTGAAGGTCTGTGGTTGCATAAAGATGATTCATAACTTCGCCCGCATCTACTCTGTTAGATTTTAAGGCAATCACCAGTCGAACCGGTTCTTTGTGGTCGCCTTCATCCCTGAGATCAACCACCATAGGTATTTTTTTCTTTTGCATTTGATCTGCAATTTGCTCAAGAATTTTTGAGCCGGATGCCTGATGAGGCAAAGCATTTATGACTATGTCATTTCCCTCTGTGAGCCATTGCGCTCTAATTTTGAAACCTCCCTTGCCTGTTTCGTACATTTCTAGCAGCTCCTCTTGTGAGGCGATGAGCGGAGCATTATTGCTGAAATCTGGACCCTTGATGAACTTCATCAAATCTTTGGTGCTGGCCTTGGGATTATCTAGCATGTAGATGCATGCATCCAAGACTTCTTGAATATTATGAGAGGGAATATCAGTAGCCATACCTACAGCAATACCAGTGGTTCCATTCAGTAATATACTCGGGATCTTTGCAGGCAAAATGATTGGCTCAAGCAAAGAGCCATCAAAGTTAGGCTGCCAGTCTACTGTTCCTAGTTTAAGCTCTGATAACAGCAGATCTGCAAATCCAGTGAGTTTAGATTCGGTGTATCTCATTGCAGCAAATGACTTGGGATCGTCTTGCGTCCCCCAGTTACCCTGGCCATCTACAAGAGGATATCTAAAAGAAAAATTCTGCGCCATCAGGACCATGGCTTCATATGCGGCACTGTCTCCATGCGGATGGAACTTACCAATCACATCTCCTACAGTTCTAGCAGATTTCTTATATTTAGATCCAGCATTTAAGCCCAGTTCGCTCATGGCATAAAGGATTCTCCTCTGAACTGGCTTCATACCATCACCTACATGCGGCAAAGCCCTGTCCAAGATGACATACATTGCATAATTTAAATATGACTCTTCTGCGTATTCTTTAAGACTTATTGAGGTGATATTTTTATTGGTTTCCATAATTAAACTGAGACAATTTTTCCTCTTTTTTCAAGCCACTCTTTTCGAGCACTCGCATTCTTTTTTGATAGCAGTAAATCCATCATGCTATTTACATTATCAGATGCTGTGACTGTTAACTGCACGAGCCGTCTTGTTTTTGGATCCATGACTGTTTCCCTTAGCTGTGATGGGTTCATCTCACCCAAACCTTTGAATCGCTGAATATCAATTTTTGGTTTTCCTGGTTTTGATTTTAGCTTTTTAACAATTGAATCTTTTTCTTCTTCATCAAGCGCATAAAATACTTCTTTAGCACAGTCAATTCGAAATAGTGGAGGCATGGCGACATAAATATGACCTGCAAGCACCAATGGCTTGTAATGCCTTAAAAAAAGAGCGCAAAGCAAGGTAGCGATGTGCAGACCATCAGAGTCAGCATCAGCTAAAATACAAACTTTTCCATATCTTAATGAAGAGATATCAGGACTGCCGGGATTAACTCCTATTGCAGTTGAGATATCTTTAATTTCAATGGATTTAATAATTTCAGTGCTCTCAAGATCCCAGGTATTAAGAATTTTTCCTCTCAAGGGCATAATTGCCTGAAATTTTCTCTCTAGATTGCTTTGCAGATCCTCCAGCAGAATCTCCTTCCACAAAAAATAATTCTGTCTCATCAAGGTTTGTGCTGTTGCAGTCAGATAATTTACCCGGTAATGCTGGGCCCTGAAAAGTCTTTTTCCTGTCAACAACTTTTGTTTCTCTTGTCCGAGCTTGCGCAGAAGCAATCGCCAATTCTGCTAGCTTCTCCCCTTCTTCTGTATGCTGATTAAACCAAATACTAAGAACATCTTTAGTTGTGGAACTTACAAAACCTTGATGATCTTTAGAGTCAAGTCTCTCTTTGGTTTGTCCAGCAAATTGTGGATTGGTTAGCTTAGATGAAATAATAAAAGTACTGTGCTGAATAACATCATCAGCAGTAATTTTTAATCCCTTGGGAATTAAATTCCTAAACTCACAGAACTCCTTCACTGCATCCAATAACCCAGCCTTAAAACCATTTAAGTGGGAGCCTCCTTGAGCAGTCGGAATTAAATTCACATATGATTCGCTCATCAAGTTTTTAGCGGGTTGAGTAGACCAGTTCAAAACAAAATCAAGGGCATTATCTTTTGCTAGTTTGCTGCAAGATATTGATTCTTCTAACAGCAAATCGATGTCTTCAGAAGATTCAGATAGATAAGGAAATTAATCCATTCTCATAAGTCCAAGAAATTTTTTCTTGTTTTTTTTCATCGGCATATTGAATGGTTAGACCGGGGCATAGAACTGCCTTAGCTTTTAACAGATGCTTAAGGCTGTCTGTATTAACAGTTACAGTTTCAAAGTATTGTGGATCCGGTTGAAAGTTTATGGTCGTTCCAGAATTTCTGGCTCCAACCTCTCCAACCTCAGTGAGCTCAGATTTTTTATTGCCGCCTTCAAAAACCATTTCAAATTGCTTTCCAGAACGTTTAATTTCTACTAATAATTTTTGAGATAAAGCATTTACTACTGAAACTCCAACACCATGCAAGCCTCCAGAAAAATTGTAGTCTTCACCGGAAAACTTGGCACCAGCATGAAGTTTGCACATGATCAGTTCAACGCCAGATACTTTATGTTCTGGATGAATGTCAGTTGGCATTCCGCGACCATCATCGCTCACCGATATAATGCCATCCTTAACCAAAGTGACCTTGATGCTTGAGCAATGCCCTGCTAACGCTTCGTCTATAGAATTATCAACTACCTCTTGAATAAGATGATTTGGAGATGTTGTGTCTGTGTACATGCCCGGTCTTTTTCGAACCGGATCGAGGCCAGATAGAACCTCTATCGATTGGGAGTCGTAATCTTTTGCCAATTAACTTTCCTTTAAATGTTTCGCTAAAGCTTGATGAACTTTTACGTCATATTCTACTCTAACTAAATACAAACAAATGTATTAATTTAGGAGATTTTTTAGCAATGTATTAAAATACTCCGATTGACATAGCTACCCCTAAAGAGGTTTAATGTTAACACTGTAAACATTCAGATATATTATGAAATCAAAATTTTTAATTGCACTTACTGCTTTTTTTAGCATCTCTTCATCGGCTGATAGCCTATTGGATATTTACAATGATGCCCTAGAGAATGATCCTCAATTCAAGTCTGCAGAATATTCTTATTTATCTGGAAAAGAAATTAAAGTGCAAGGGCGAGCAAGTCTTTTGCCAAGCATTACCCTGAATGCTCAGACTAATTGGAATGAATATTATCAAAATGGAAACCTTCAAAATCAGTACAATAACTTCAATACCTCTGCTCGACTAACGCAGCCACTACTGAGGCTAGATAGCTGGTTTAAGTATCGCCAATCTAAATTTTTAACAGATGCCGCTGAAGCAGATTTTGCATACTCTCAACAGGCATTAATTGTTAGAACTGCTGAGCTCTATTTCAATGTCCTAAGAGCTATCGATAACCTAAATGCAGCGCGATCAGAAGAGAAAGCAATAAAGAAGCAATTAGATCAAACCAGCCAACGCTATGAAGTAGGTCTTTCTGCAATTACTGAAGTTCAAGAAGCCCAATTAGCATTTGATCTGAGCATGGCTTCAAGAATTAGAATTGAAGGGACTGTATTCACAGCTCAAGAGGCACTAAATGCGCTTGTTGGAAAAGAGATTTTATCGCTTGATGGTCTAGTGAATGATCTTAGTGTTACAAATCCAGTGCCGGCATCTAAAGAGGAATGGGCAAGAAAAGCAGTTGAAAATAACTTTAGGCTTAAAGCTGCTAACTTAAGAAAATATGCATCAAAAAATAATGCTCGTAGCGTTGCTTCAAATCATTTGCCTAAAGTTGATATTGTTGGCACGCAAACTGAATCAGAAACCAATCAATATGCATATGATGGTCTGAATACTGGTGGTGCTTTTAATATTACCGTTCCTGATGAGACTCAGAGAGATACTTACAGCCTTCAACTCTCTATGCCCATCTTTCAAGGCGGAGCTGTTATCTCAAGAACAAAGCAAGCTTATGCTGAATCAAATAAATCATCGGAAGATGCTCTATTTGCTGAAAGAAGCGTTATACAAGATGTTCGAAGTCAATATTCTAATGTTGTGACATTGGTGGCAAATCTTAGAGCGCAAAAGCAAGCTGTGGTGTCTGCATCCAGTGCTTTAGAAGCAACTAGAGTTGGTTATGAGGTTGGCACAAGAAATATTGTTGATCTGTTGCAAGCTGAAAAAAATCTTTACAGCGCTGAAAGAAATTTAGCTAATGCCAAGTATGACTACTTAATTACTACCCTGCGCTTACATCTTGCTGCTGGAACCTTAAGCCCAGAAAATCTTATAGAGATAAATAGCTTACTCGGATAATTAAGAAAAATGCCAGAGTTACCTGAGGTTGAAACTTCGGTCAGGGCTATACAGAATTTTAGCGGTCAAATACTCCAGTCAATAAATATCTCAAACCCTAATCTTCGCTGGCCAGCTGATACTGCAGGGCTGGAAAAAATGAAAGATCTCAAGGTTCAAAGTATTACTCGTCGAGCGAAGTACATTTTATTTAATCTCAACAATCAGTCAGTTCTGCTGCACTTAGGGATGACTGGGACAATTAGGATAGTAAATAAAAATTCTAATTTTTATAAGAAGCATGATCATGTTGAGTTTAATTTTAATAATGGCAAGTTAATTTATAACGATCCTCGCAGATTTGGTTCGATTCACTTGGTAGGGGATCATCAAGATCATTTCCTACTCAACAAACTCGGGCCTGAGCCGCTTTCAACAAACTTTAATGGAGAATATTTTTATCAGGCAATAAAAAATTCCTCAGCACCAATTAAATCTGCGCTAATGAACCAGCATCATGTTGTAGGAGTAGGAAATATTTATGCTAATGAAATCCTATTTGATGCGGGAATTAGGCCTACAAAAAAATGTCGAGCATTGACTAAGAAAGAAACTGCTAGAATAGAGATTTCTACAAAAAAAATATTACAAAGAGCGATTGAGGTGGGCGGCACTACCTTGCAAGATTTCTTTCAACCAGATGGTAATAAAGGATATTTTAAAATTGAGCTGGCTGTTTATGATAGAGCTGAACAAAAGTGCATAAGGTGCGATAAACAAAAAATCAAACGAATAGTTCAAGCCCAAAGAGCTACATTTTTTTGCAAAAATTGTCAGACTTGAGAGGAAAGTTTCTCCAGCAAGGCTGATTTAACGTTTGGAGTAACAAATCTAGAGACATCACCACCAAATTGAGCAATTTCTTTAACAAGACTTGAGGAGACATAAATTAGAGTGTCCTTGGGAGTAAAAAAGATACTTTCAATATCTGGCGCAAGACTTCGATTCATTGTTGCTAGCTGAAATTCATATTCAAAATCTGCAACAGCTCGCAAACCTCTGATCACTGCAATGGCATTATTCTCTCTAGCAAGATCAACAGTTAATTTTTTTGAATATCCAAGGACTTCAATCTTTGGATTATCTTGAAAGATAGTTTCAATTAATTCAATGCGCTCAGGGACTTCAAATAAAGGCTTTTTAGATTTACTTTCTGCTACGCCAAAAATAACCTTGTCGAATAAAGCGCAAGCTCGCTCAACAATATCAATGTGACCAAAAGTTATGGGATCAAAGGAGCCTGGATAAATTGCAATTTTCATTAAAGAATCATACTAAACAATCATGAATCAGCAAAATATTGCATGCATTATCTAAACTGGTAAAAAAATTTTATACTGAGTTATGGAAAAGGATAATGTAGATGATAAAAATAATGATCTGCCATCTGCAGTAGATGATGCTGCTGATGTAATGTCTAAATATAAAAAAAAGAAAGATCATGCTAAATCAGAAAGTAAAAAATTTAAGTTTCCGCCAATTGATTACGAAAGGCCTCCTCACTACTAAGTTTTTTTCTTTTATATTTGCATAAAAAAAGGGCTCAAAAGAGCCCTTTTTATTAATAAAGCTAAGTTATTAGATCAGATCGTTATTCATTACTTTATTCCAAGCTGAAATAAAGTCATTGGAGAATTTATCTTGCGCATCGCTACTAGCATAAACTTCTGCTATAGCTCTAAGCTGNGAGTTAGAACCAAATGCAAGATCAACTCTTGAAGCAGTTCTAATTTTTTNACCAGATACACGATCNATTCCATCAAATGATTTCCCAGAACCACTTGGCTTCCATTGCACAGACATATCAAGAAGCNTAGCAAAGTAGTCATTCGTTAGTTTGTCTGAATCACCAGTAAAAATACCATGATCATCGTTGCTAATACCTAAAGACCTCATACCACCTAATAGAACAGTCATTTCAGGAGCTGTAAGACCTAGTAATTGAGATTTGTCTAGCATCATTTCTTCAGCAGCCATAGTAGATGAAGCTTTTTGGAAGTTTCTAAAGCCGTCAGCAACAGGCTCTAAAACCTCAAAAGATTCTACATCTGTTTGCTCTTGGGATGAGTCTCCTCTTCCAGGAGTAAAGTCCACCTTTATGCCGGATGCCTTCTCAACACCGACGTTTCCAGCAAGAACGATCACATCTGCGATTGATGCACCTGAGTTTGAGGCAATCCCCTCATAGATAGCTAAAACGCGAGATAATTGCTCTGGTTTATTAGCTTCCCAATCTTTTTGCGGAGCTAATCGAATTCTCGCACCATTAGCACCACCTCTCATGTCGGATCCTCTAAAAGTAGAAGCGCTTGCCCAAGCAGTTTCAACCATTTCCTGGATAGTTAATCCGCTATCGGAAAGTTGTGATTTCACGGACTCAACATCATANCCAGTATTTCCGGCAGGCACAGGATCTTGCCAAATTAACTCCTCTGAAGGAACTTCTGGGCCAAGATATCTACCTATGGGACCCATATCTCTATGCAATAATTTAAACCATGCTCGAGCAAATGCGTCTGCTAGCTCCTCTGGGTTTTCATGAAAGCGTTTTGAAATTTTGTTATAAATTGGATCTTCACGCAGAGCCATATCAGCCGTGGTCATCATAGTTGGTACTTTTACTGATGCGTCTTGCGCGTCAGGTGCAAGATCTTCGTCTTTAGGATCGATTGCATGCCAAACGATAGCTCCTGCAGGTGTAGTAACTTGCTCCCATTCATAGCCAAACAGTAGATCAAAATACCCATTATCCCACTGAGTAGGATTGGCAGTCCAAGCTCCTTCAAAACCACTGGTGATAGTGTCGCTACCTTTGCCTGAAGCAAATGTACTTGTCCAACCAAAACCCATTTCTTCGATTTCTGCGCCTTCTGGCTCAGTACCTACATGAGTATCAGGTCCAGCTCCGTGGCCTTTGCCAAATGTGTGTCCGCCTGCAACAAGAGCAACGGTTTCTTCATCATTCATNGCCATGCGACCAAACGTTTCNCGAATATCTACCGCACTTGCCTTAGGGTCTGGATTTCCNTCAGGACCTTGAGGATTGACGTAGATTAAACCCATCTGAACAGCACCAAGAGGATTGGCTAAATCTCTTTCGCCAGTGTATCTCTCATTGGTTAACCACTCTTTTTCAGCTCCCCAGTTAATATCTTCTTCAGGAGCCCAAATATCAGCTCGACCTCCACCGAAACCAAATGTTTTTCCACCCATTGATTCAATTGCAACATTTCCAGCTAGGATTAAAAGATCTGCCCAACTGATTTGCTTTCCATATTTCTGTTTTAGCGGCCAAAGTAATCTTCTAGCTTTGTCTAAGTTGCCATTATCAGGCCAGCTATTTAGAGGAGCAAAACGTTGAGCTCCAGTTCCCCCACCACCTCTTCCGTCACCTGTTCTATATGTTCCAGCTGCATGCCAAGTCATGCGGATAAAAAACGGTCCATAGTGACCATAATCTGCAGGCCACCAGTCTTGCGAATCAGTCATCAAGTCGTTGAGGTCTTGTTTTAATGATTGGAAATCAAGTTTTTTAAATTCTTCCTCGTAATTAAAGTCCGGATCCATTGGATCGCTCTTAACATCATGTTGATGAAGAATGTTTAGATTTAATTGATTTGGCCACCAGTCTTTATTTGATGTACCGGTAGAGCTATTGCTAGATAGGCTCCCGTGCATTACTGGACATTTGCCCTCAGTATCATTATTCATAGTAATTTACCTCCTAAACGAAATTAAATATGAAATTGTTTCAATGCATTAATAAATGCTTTTACTGAATTTATTTTATAGTTAATATATGTATTGGTAAATACATAAAATAAGGATGTTATATTCGATTTTATCGGATATAAAATATAGAGAAAACTCAGTGATTACATTAAAGCAAATAGACTACGCATTAGCAGTATCTAAAACTCTGCACTTTAAAAAAGCTGCCGAAGCAAGTTTTGTCTCTCCTTCTACTTTAAGCAATGCAATTACTGAAATGGAAAAACATTTAGGATTTAAAGTATTTGAAAGAGATAATAAAAAAGTTTTTGTTACCGCCCTTGGAGCTGAGTTTTTAAAAAAAGCTCAGTCCATTCAATTGCAAATCTTCGATATTCAAAAGTTTGCAGAAAATCAATCAGATCCCCTTTCCAGCAATCTCTCCATTGGAATTATCCCGACCGTTAGCCCCTACTTTTTACCAATTGTATTGCCTGAAATTAAGAAAGCTTTTCCAAATCTTACTTTGAGCATAGAAGAAAGTCAGTCAAATATTCTAGTAAATAAAGTAAAAAATGGGGAGCTCAATATGGCTATTTTGGCCCTGCCTTATAACTTAGAGGGTTTAACTTCTTTAAAATTTTGGGAAGAAGATTT
>JGI26261J51718_1001196_pt1 | contig 11516 bp, 12 predicted proteins | sample SaaInlV_135m_DNA_3_FD_51718 | JGI IMG/M metagenome (IMG submission 51718)
CACCCAGAAGATCCTTCAAAAGGTGGATTTCATATCTGCCCTCCAGGATGGAACTGTGAATTAAGTAACAGAAACCATTTTAGAGCTTGGGGTATGGAAGAAAAAGGATGGATGATTGTAGAAACAGGTTCTGCTGCTGGATTAGATGGTTCTATTGCTAAAGCTGCTGAAAGAGGTGAAAACTGGTTTGGTTACTACTGGTCACCGACTGCTTTGATTGGAAAATATAATATGCAAGCTGTAGACATGGGAGAATTTGCTGGAAAAGACAACTGGGATAATTGTTTAGTTAAACCAGAACAAGAATGTGCTGATCCAAAAAAATCTTCATGGGTAAAATCTGAAGTTTTCACAATCACAACTGACAACTTTAAGAAAACAGCTGGTAAAGATGGCATGAAATATCTTGAAAATAGAACTTATCCAGGTCCGGTAATGAATGGTATGCTGGTATGGATGGGTGAAAACCAAGCTGAAGGTGCAGATGCTGCAATTGAATTCCTAAAAACACAAGAAGATGTGTGGACTAAATGGGTTTCAGGATCAGCTGCTAAAAAAATCAAAAAAGCACTTTAATAAAATAAATATTAATCGAACCCGTTATATAAACGGGTTCGATTTTATAGTATAAAAATTATATAAAATGGAATTTTTCAATAAAATACCTGTAATGGATAGAGATGCTTTAAGAGAGCTAAAAAAAGGTATTGATTTTAGTTTTAAAAATTTTTCAAGAGAATATGGAGATGCAATAGAAAGTTTTTTTGATCCTCTTCTTACTTTTTTAATTTTTTTAGAAAAATTATTAGTAAACACACCATGGCCAATAGTTATTGGTGTTTTTGGTTTGTTAGCATGGATTGGTTCAAGAAATTATAAACTAGTAATTGGTACTATGGTATGTTTCTTGATTATTGGTTATTTTGGAATGTGGAAAAATTGTATGGCAACAGTAGCTATTATATCTGTTGCAACATTAGTTTGTATAGCTGTTGGAATACCTATTGGTGTTTTAATGTCAAAATCATCTAGAGCAGAAAAAGCTATATTGCCAGTACTCGATATGATGCAAACTATTCCAAGTTTTGTTTACTTAATTCCTATAATAATGTTATTGGGTATAGGAAAAGTGCCAGGCTTGCTAGCTGTATGTATTTATGCTTTACCACCTGTTGTTAGGTTAACAAATTTAGGAATAAGAGAAGTCGATAAAGAAACTTTAGAAGCAGCAGATGCTTTTGGAGCAACACCAATGCAAAAATTAAGATCTGTTCAAATACCATTGTCTCTTCCAACTATTTTTGCTGGAATAAACCAAACGATAATGATGGCTTTAGCGATGGTGGTGATTGCATCTATGATTGGTGTTAGAGGGCTCGGTGTTCCAATATTACAAGCAATTTCTAATCAATACTTAGCGTTAGGTTTAATGAATGGTTTGGCTATTGTAGCTCTAGCGATAATATTTGATAGAATTACTCAAGAATATGGAAATAGAATTCAAAGACACCGTGGAATAACAAAAAAATAAGTTTTAATAATCAGTAAATGCCTCAATTATTAATTCATAGAGGTCTAGCTAAAAAAAAATTTTTAGAAAATAGCACTAAATCTTTCAATTATTGTTTTGATAAAAATTATGGAATTGAGACAGATATTCATGCAACTAAAGATAAAGAGTTTATTTGTTTTCATGATTTCTCATTAAAAAGAGTTTTTAAAAAAAACTTAAGTGTGAAAAACCTTAATTACTCAAAAATTAAAGAGATTAGCACCAAGCTTAATAAACCAGTTCCACTATTAAAAGACTTGTTAAAGTCATCAAAAAATAAACACTCTTTATATATTGAAATTAAACCAATTTTCTCAATACCTCTTCTCAAAAAACTCTCGAAAGAGACATCTAAATTTAAAAAATGTGTGTTTATAACATTTAAACATCAAAATATTTACAATCTATTAAAGATTAATAAAAATACTAAGGTTGGATTATCTTTTGCACCACCAACAAGTATCAAAACAATATTAAAAAAAGCAAATAATAGAAATATCAATTGTCTAATATTGGATAAATCATATTTAGAAAATAAGAAAATACAAAATTTAAAAATTGAAAAATATTTTTACACAATCAAAAATAAATTAGAATTTAATAAATATAAGAAAAATAATAATCTAATATTTGAAAATTTATAAAATTTTATTTTTTCAAATAGTTTAATCTTCCAATAATTTCATCTCTGTCCATATAATAACCTTGTAGATGTCTATGTCCTGAGTTTGGATCAAACGCTGTTCTTCCATGCAATATTCTTCTGTTGTTGAATGAATAAATATCGCCTGGTCCTAAACGAAAATTGACTTGAAATCTTTCATCATGCAATAAATTTCCAAATCTATGATGGGCTTTGTAAACTTTTTCCATAACATCGGGGTGACAATCAAGGACATCCATTGTTGCTACACTAAATCTAATATCATGAAAATCTCCATCTTTGGTTAAACTTATTGCAGGTGCATGAAAATTTCTATGAGACTCCTGCGTATAATCCATGTCTCTGAATTTTAAAGGAACATTAACTAAAGTTTCAAAGATATCATTTTCATTATTCTTTAAATATTCTGCAACAGCAAACCCATCTACCGCAGATGAGTCTCCTCCATTAGCAGAATTAACTAAACAATGAAGAAATTGATATCCTGGTGGGAGTTCGAACCAAGGTAAATCCATATGATTTCTAAGTGCGTGCGCTGTATAAGCTGAATTATTTGGTTTAGGAATATTTATAACTTCAAATGGTGTTTTAAAAAAAGTTTCTCTTATATGGCTTATTCTATTTAATAGAGGAAAAGCAGATTTTTTTTCAACTGGGGCATTTTTAACAATGGCAATACCCTTGTGATGTAAAAGTTCCAACCATTTAATTAAACCTTCGTCAGTATCTAAAATTTCATCATGCTCTATACAAATTAAATCAAATTCATTTTTAAGATCTTTGTTCCATAAACTATAAGGAGAAACATATTTAGATTTATTTTTTAATGTATAACAATTTTTTCGGAGCCAACTTGGGTCGTAATAACTAGTATGATCTCCTTCGCTCCATTGAACTTGAAGAGATCCAGCTCATCAATTTTAAAATCTTTTATAGATAAATCTTTCGATACATCTAAGATGTTAAACATTCTGTGATGCGAGTCTTTATCGTGAGCTGTAGGGCAATTATCTCGAAGCCACATATAATTAAACTTACTCTCTTCTCCATCACTCCATTTAATTTTAAGATTTGATCTATCTTTTTCAATTTTTTCTATTTGTGCCATTAGTAGATGATTATTTAATGATTGAAGTTTGTCAATGCAATTTAAAGTTGAATAACTTATTTCTTTCCTTTAATAAATTTTATAGTTTTGTTACAAGTTCCATACAAAATGTCTAAGATAGAAATCAAAAACATCTATAAAATCTTTGGTAATAAGCCTCAATCAATTTTACAAATGGTTAAAGACGGTGCGACTAAGGACGAGGTCTTAGAAAATACAGGACATACTGTTGGTCTAGATAATGTCTCTTTAAAAATTGAAGAAGGAGAAACTTTTGTTTGCATGGGTCTTTCTGGATCAGGAAAATCTACCCTAATAAGACATCTTAATAGATTAATAGAACCTACATCTGGAGAAATTTTAGTTGAAGGTGCAAATGTTATGTCATTAAATAAACAAGAATTAATTGAATTTAGAAGACGTAAAATGAGTATGGTGTTTCAAAGGTTTGGTCTTTTTCCTCATAAAACTGTAATTCAAAATGTTGCCTACGGGCTTGAAATGAGAAGCATATCTCAAGATGAAAGAGATAAAATATCTATGGAAAAAATTGAAGCAGTTGGATTAAATGGTTTCGAAAATCAATATCCAAACCAACTATCAGGAGGAATGCAACAAAGAGTTGGTCTTGCTAGAGCTTTAGCAACAGACTCTGATATTATGTTGATGGATGAAGCCTTTAGTGCCTTAGATCCTTTAATAAGAAGTGATATGCAAAAGCAGCTACTTTCTCTTCAATCAGAATTAAAAAAAACAATAGTATTTATAACGCATGATTTAGATGAATCATTGAGACTTGGNAACCATATTGCAATTTTAAATGCTGGNAAACTAGTTCAAGTTGGAACTCCAGTTGATATTGTGATGAATCCAGCAGATGATTATGTTGCTGCGTTTGTAAAAGATGTGAATAGAGCAAAAGTACTAAAAGCAAAAGTAATTATGACCGANGCTAAAGAAGGGCAACCATCTGGAGAAAACAGATTAAAAGTCCATGAAGATGAGTTTTTGGAGGAATTTTTACCTAAAATTGTTTTAAAGGATATTGTTGTAGAAGTTGTAGATTCAGCTGGCGATATAAAGGGATATATTACAAGTAAAGAGTTACAATCTTCTTTAGTNAAATCATAAAACATAAAAAAATTATAACTGCTAGTGTTTATAAAATTTAAATGTCTATTTTAAAAAATAAAAAAATTATAATTTCAGCAGGTGCATCTGGAATAGGTTTAGCAACAGCAAAGGTTTGTCTTGCTAGAGGTGCTTACGTTTATCTTTGCGATATAGATAGTAAGTCACTTAACAAACTTAACAAACATCCATTAAATAATAAAAAATTATTTGCTTATCATTGCGATGCTTCTAATGAATATCAAGTTTCTGATTTTTTTGAAAAAGTTAAAAAGAAAACTAAAAAAATTGATGCTTTAATTAATAATGTTGGAATAGCTGGTCCTACAGGATCACTAGAAAAATTAAAATCTAAAGACTGGGAAAATACTTTACATGTCGATGTAAACAGTCATTTTTATTTTACAAAAAAAGCCATACCTCTAATTAAAAAATCTAAAAATGGTTCAATAATAAACATCTCTTCAACAGCTGGTATACTTGGTTTTCCACTCCGTTCACCTTATGCAGCAAGTAAATGGGCAATTATTGGTGTTACAAAAACATTAGCAATGGAACTTGGTAAATTTAATATTAGAGTTAATGCGGTATGCCCTGGAACAATTAAAGGTGATAGAATGAAAAGAGTGATAAAAGATAAAGCAAAATTCACCAAAGTATCAACAAAAACAATTGAAAAAGATTTTGTTTCCATGAGTTCAATGAAGCAATGGATCTTAGAAAAAGATATTGGAAAAATGTGCTCTTTTTTAATCTCTGACGACTCAAGTAAAGTTTCTGGACAAGTAATCTCTGTTGATGGTCACACAGAAAGAAATGATTAGCTTATCTTAACTTATTTTCGTATTTTTTTCTGAGTTTTTGAAGTTCTACTAAATACTCGTCTCTAATGTTTGAAATCTTTGTAACTGATTTTCCTTTAGATTGTTTTTTAGTACCCTCAACCAATCTGTTAATTAATTTATTTGATAAGTTTGGTGCTTTTAATTTTGTCCAAGGGAGTTTTAAAGCTGGTCCAAACTGTTCTAGCATGTGTCTCATCCCTGCTTTTCCTCCTGCTAAATGGAATGTTAGAAATGTGCCCATTAATGACCATCTTAAACCTGGTCCATCTTCAATTGCTCTATCCAAATCTTCAGTAGTTGCGTGACCTTCATTAATTATGTGAAGCCCTTCTCTCCATAACGCTTCTTGTAATCTATCAGATAAATAACCAGGTAATTCATGTTTAACCATTATTGGGTTCATGGAAATTGATTTGTAAAATTTATTAGCTATGTTTAAATATTTCTTTGTTGTTTTTTTGCCAGGAACAATTTCAACTGCAGGCAATAAATAAACTGGATTAAATGGATGACCGATCAACGCTCTTTCTGGATTTTTACATTTTGAATAGATTCTAGTTGGTAGCAATCCTGAAGAACTTGATGAAATAATTGCATTAGGTTTTGCATATTTACCAATAATATTCATCAATTTAGTTTTTAAAGCATAATTTTCACTTGCACATTCTTGAATAAAATCTGCATCTCTTAAAGTTTCCTCAATAGAAGTGAAATATTTAAAATTTTTTAGATTAATTGTTTTTTTATTAAAAAGTTTTTTTACGTAAGGCCAAGTTCTTTTAATTTCAGCTATTAAGTCTTTTTTTAATTTTAAATCTCTATCGAAAGCATAAACAATTTTATTATGTGCTAAACAACGAATGATCCAACCAGCTCCTATTACTCCAGTACCTATTATGGCTACTTTTTTAATTTTTTTCATTTTTAATTTAATAATTCTTTAATATTTTTATCTAGTTCTTTTTCAAAATTTTTGTCATTACCTGGATTAGCTGCACAATGACCAAAAGGAGAGTCAACTGGTCTTAAGGATGAATGGGGTATAAATTTACTTTCATATTCATTATCTTTGGTTCTAAAGTAAAGGTCTTGATTGCATGGCATTAAAATTGTTTTTGCTTTTATTGATTTTAATGCTTTAATATAATGACCATTATACATTGGGCCCTTACTTATATCGTTTAGTTGCCATGTTTTTAGCTTAGATAGTAAATTATTTGCATCCCAATTTTTAGCATGATCATTTGCCCAATCTTTTAATAATTCCTCAGAATTTTTATAACCCAGTTTTTTGTATAATTCTTTTCTATAAAAATTTTGAGAAAAAGCCCATCCTGCATAAACGCGGCCAAAAGCTTTTAAGCCTTCAATAGGTTGTTTTTTATAGTTACCTTTGTTCCAATTTCTATCAGCTGTAAGTGCTGCTTTAACTCCTTCTAAAAATACATGATTATGAATTGATGTTTTAGATGAAGCACAAAAAGGAAGAATAGCTTTTACCATATTTGGATATTGGGCAGCCCATTGATAAGATTGGCAACCCGCCATTGACCAGCCAGTGACTAATGCAATTTTTTTTATTTTAAACTTTTCTGTAATAAGCTTATGCTGACAATAAATATTATCCCACAGTGTTAGAGTTGGAAATTTTGAACCTGATTGGTTTTGTATAGAATTATTTGGTGACGATGAAAAACCATTTCCAAACATATTTATAGATATAATAAAATACTTGTTTGGATTTATTGCCCTACTTTTTCCAATAAATCCCTCGTTCCTTAAATGATTTCCCGTGTAAAATGTTGGAAGAACAATAACGTTTGATCCACTTTTATTTAACGTACCGTAAGTTTTATACGCTAGTTCAGCAGATTTTAAAATTTTACCAGATAAAAGCTTAATGTTTCCTAATTTAAACTTTTCATAATCCTTCATGAATTAATAAAGTCTGAGGTATTCTTTCACTTCCCAATCAGTAACAGCTTGATGATATCTTTCCCATTCATCATTCTTATAGGCAAGTAAAGATTTTTTCATTACAGAACCTATAACTTCATCGGATAATTTATCATTTTTAAGAGCCTCAATAGCCATAAGTAAATTTCTTGGAAGTCTTTTAATTCCAAGTTTTTTAAATTCACTATCGGTCATATTATAAAGATCTTGATCAGTTGGTTTGCCTGGATGAATTTTTTTCTTAATTCCCTCTACAGCAGCTGAGAGTGTCATTGAAAAAGCTAAATATACGTTCATTGTCATATCTGCTGCTCTATTTTCTATACAATATCTATTTTGCGGTAATCTAAACTGAGCAGACCTATTATTATGTCCATAAGTAATGTTTGTTGGTGCCCAAGTAACAGTACCACCTTCAAATCCACCTACTCTTGGTACCAGTCCATTATACGAGTTTACAGTTGAGCATGTAATAGAAGTTAATGCTTCTGCATGTTTCATCAACCCACCCACAGCAAACAACGACTCTTTGGACCATTTATTTCCAGCATCAAAAATATTTTTTCCATTTTTATCAATCATTGAAAAATTTATGTGAGCACCAGATCTCCAATCACCTATCGTTGGTTTTGGCATAAATGTAATGAACATGTTATGTTTTTTTGCAACTTCTTTAAGAAGAATACGAAGAAACACTAATCTATCAGCCATTTCTAAAAGATTTGTATAATGAAAATCTAATTCAAATTGAGAGTATGCGCCTTCTGCAACTACATCATGCAGTTTCCATCCTAATCCATTAAGAATATCTATTAATTCTTTTAGAAAATGCATTGAGTCTAATGAATGTTCAACATCATAACCAAAAGCCTGACGTCTTGGTCTAATACCTTTTATAGGGTCTGTATCAATAGCTTTTATAGGTTGACCATTTTCATCATATTTCATTGCAATGAACTCGGGCTCTACACCAGCCATACCTTTGTATCCAGCATCTTGAGCTTTTTGCATGTTACGTTTTAAAGCTTGCCTAGGACAAACATTGTAAGGTTTGTCTTCCCAAAAAAGGTCTGCAAAAATAATAGCTGTAGTAGTGTCCCATGGGCAAATATAAACAGCATCTAAATCTGGCAACATTACTTGATCAGAGTCTGCGGGTGTTAATTCTGGAACAAAAGAAATAGAATGAACAGCGAACTGAGGACCTTTTCCTAAACATAAAGGTTCAAAATCAGTCATTGGAACTGGTTTTGATTTTGGAATACCATGGAGATCAATCCAACTTGATAAAATATATTTTACGCCAGCATTCTTTAATTTTTTATGAACTGAAGATATCTTTTTTCTATTACGTTCAACCGCATCTTTAAAATTTTCGTAATAAATTTTTTCATTTTTGCTCATATTGATCTCCTTACATCTTTTGTTATTGTGGCATATCCTCAGGATCTATTCCAGGAACAAATGTAATGCCCGCTTGTTGCTTCCAATCATGAGGATAGGCGGCATAAAATATTACACATTTTTCATCACATTCGTAGGCTATATGATTATCTTTAGGTATATAAAGAACATCACCTGGGTTACAGATATAAGACTGCCCATCACATGTTAGTCTAAANGTTCCTTCCATACAGTAAATAATTTCATCACAAGTTAAATCCCATGGTACAGAAACTTTATTTAAAAAATTTAGCCCTCCACACATTGTGTTACTAACTTTGCTGGTTACAAACGGTTTAATATAACTTTTACCTGGCTCTAAAGTATGAAGTCTATTTTCTATATCTTTAAACTTATATAGTTGAGGTTTTTTTGACATTATTTTTCCTTTCGGTTTATACTTTTATTGGTTCATTCAATTCTACTTTGTATCCATCGGGATCTTCACAAAATGCAATTACTCTAGTTCCATGTTTCATTGGACCTGGTTTTCGCGTGATATTTATACCCAATTTTTCAAGATCATCACAAGCTTTGTAAACATCTGGTGTTTCAATACAAACATGTCCCCACCCATTACCTTTGTCATAATCTTCTTTTTGATCCCAATTATGTGTAAGCTCTAGACAAGGAGACTCATTCTCAAGTCCGTATCCAATAAATGCATTTGTAAATTTTCCATCAGGATAATCTGTTTTTCTTAAAACTTTCATTCCTAAGGTTTTGCAGTAAAAATTGAAAGATGCTTCTAAATCTTTTACTCTTATCATTGTGTGAGCAAGCCTATAACCTTCTAGATTAATTTCTTTAGACATTATTTTTCCTTTTCATTGATTTAGATAATTTCATTGTAGCATCAACTATAAGTTTTTGAAATGCTTGCACACCTTTTTCCCATACGGGTGATAAAAGACCCCCGTCATTTGATTTTGGGGAATACCTACCCTCTTGAAGTCTTTCGCACATTTCATGATCTTCTTTATGAACGCTCCACCATATATTTTTTGTCATCTTAATTTCTTTTTTACTCATATCTTTACCATCCGTAGTATAAATTACTCTTTTTTGAGCAGTTATACTTGGGCTTATTGGTACATTTAAGTAAACACCAATTTGATTTGGGAAATATGTACCAATTATAAAATTTGGAAAAAGAGATAGGTATTTAGAGGTTACCGATAAAGCAGAACTGTTTTTAGAGTCTTCTTTATCAACATTAACACCGCTCCCATAACATAAACCATCAACAACTGTGTAATGATCTTTTAAAGGTTGGTTGGTAGTACTTTTATGAACAAATTGGACATGATAGGGTTCTATGTAATTTTCAATAAGAAACTTCCAGTTAGTATTAATTTTTCCAAAATCTAAAGTTGTAGCATATCTTAATTTTGTTAAATCAATATCATCAAACTTATTAATAAGTGACTTAGCATAATCTTCAAATTTTTTTGCTTTACCATTTAAATTAATAAAAATCCAATCTGCCAAACATGAATTTGAATTGGTTTTAATCCATGATCAGAATAATTAAAACCTGCTGGATTGTGTTTGTTGGTCCCACCTATATGAGGTGCTGCTTTTAATTTACCAGTAAGATCATAACTCCATGAATGATAAGGACAACGAATAATTTTTCCTACATTTTTTTTTTCATTAACAAGTTTTAAACATCTGTGGCTACAAACATTGTGAAAAGCTTTGATCTCATTATTATTATTTCTTAAAAGTAGTATAGGTTTATTNGCAATAAAAAGAGGGTTTGCATCACCAGGTTTTTGAAGTTCATGAGCAAAACCAACAAATAACCATCCATTAGTTAAAACAGTTTCACATTCTTTTTTCCAAAAATTTTCATCTGTATAACATTTAGCTGGTAGACCAAATATAGTATTCAGATTTTTTGGTTTTTTAATTTTTACTAAATTTTTTTCTTTAGACATGCACTATTCAAAAAAGGTTATTTATATTGAAAAGCCTATTTTAGAATTTTAAGATTTACAATAAAATACTATTAATAAGCAAACTGACATGTGTAATGATTGTTTTAAGCTATCTATGCTTAATAAGTTTAAGTTTTTCTCTAGTCTCAGCAGGCGTCATTGGAGTGTAGCCAATNTCATCAATAATTCTTGTGGCTTTTTCAACTAATTGAGCATTTGTTGCCAACTTTCCTTTTGATAAATATAAATTATCCTCCAGTCCAACTCTAGGATTTCCTCCCATTAAAACTGTTTGCGCAACAAAAGGCATTTCATTTTTAGAAATTGCAAATCCTGACCAAACACTTTCATTTGGCATAATGTCTTTCATCGCTTGCATTGCTAAAGTTGTTGCAGGCGCACCCCAAGGTATTCCTAAACACATTTGAAACATTGGTGGATCACTTAATAGACCCTCTTTATATANCTGCGCCCCAAACCACATATTACCCAAATCAAAAGCTTCTATTTCTGGTTTAACACCNATTTCTTTTAATTTTTTAGCGGCTTTTCTTAAATCATTTGGTGTATTAACTGTAATAGTTGAGCCGTCACCAAAATTCAAAGTTCCAGCATCAAGTGTACAAATTTCAGGAAGAAATTGTTCTGCATTTGCTATTCTCTCCATGACATTTGCCATATCTGTCATTGGTCCAAAATCTAAAGGATTATCACCTTGGCCTATATCAAGATCACCACCCATACCTGTAGTTAAATTAATAATTACATCAGTGTCACTTGATCTAACTCTATCGACTACTTCTTTATATAATTCTAGTCTTCTGCTTGGTGTGCCATCTTCTTCTCTAACATGAATATGGGCTATTGCAGCTCC
>JGI26261J51718_1001202_pt1 | contig 11479 bp, 7 predicted proteins | sample SaaInlV_135m_DNA_3_FD_51718 | JGI IMG/M metagenome (IMG submission 51718)
GTTTCATGTGTTTGGTCCTTATGGGTTCACTCTTATGGGTTCAGACTGGCAAAGGTTTCGCCTTTTGCCACCAGCCGCTGCAACAGCGGTGCGGGTTTCCAGAGAAAATCGTCCTCTGCGGCAAATGCGTTGATATCGTTCAGGATTTTGTCGAGGCCCACGGTATCTGCATAGTGCATCGGCCCGCCACGCCAGCGCGGATACCCATAACCGTTCAAAAAGACCACGTCGACATCCAGCGGGCGCAGGGCAATGCCTTCTTCCACCACGCGCGCGGCCTCGTTTACCATCGCCGCCATATAGCGGTCGACGATCTCCTGATCAGAAATCGTCCGGCCATCGATTTTTTTAGCGGCGCGTTCTGCGACAATGATTTCATCCACTTGCGGATCAGGTGCGGATTTCCCATCTTCGTAGATGTAAAAACCCCGGGCCGTTTTGCGTCCAAACCGACCCATCTCGCACAGGCGATCCGAGAACTCGGCATAGGCCTCACGCGGATCACGCGTGGGGGCCAGGCGTTTGCGCGTTGCCCAGCCGATGTCGAGCCCGGCCAGATCCCCAACGGCAAAGGGCCCCATGGCCAGGCCAAAATTCACCAAGGCGCGATCGACATCGAAGGGGCTGGCGCCGGCCATCACCGCGCCATCAAGCGCCTTGCGGTAATAGGACAGGATCCGATTACCGATAAACCCGTCGCAAACACCTGAGCGCACGGCAACCTTGCGCAGAACCTTTGCCAGAGCAAATCCCGTGGCAATGACCTCGGGCGAGGTCTTGTCGGCGACCACGACCTCTAACAGTTTCATCACATGGGCGGGCGAGAAAAAGTGCAGCCCGATCACATCTTCGGGCCGCGATGTCATGGCTGCGATTGCATTGACGTCCAGATAAGAAGTGTTGGATGCCAGGATCGCGCTGGGCTTGCATATCGCATCCAGCCTGGCGAAGACCTCTTTTTTAACCTCCATGTTCTCGAACACCGCTTCAATAACAATATCGGCATCGGCAAAATCAGCATAGTCTGTTGTGCTCTTGAAGCCGCCGGCCATGATGGCATCGTATTGGCCCTGGCTCAGTTTGTTACGTTTGACAGCCCCCATCAGCAGTTTCGAGACAGTCGTACCTGCGCGCTCGAGGGCATCTTCATCGCGCTCGGCGAGCGTTACACGCAGACCCGCCAGCAAGGCGCTGACCGCTATGCCCGCGCCCATCGTGCCGCCACCAACGACCCCGACCGTGGCGAGTTCCCGCGCCGCCACACCCTGGATTTGGGGAAGTTTGCCGACCTGACGCTCAGAGAAAAACGCGTGGATCAGGGCCACGCGTTGATCCGAGCGCATCAAATCCTGAAACAATGCGCGTTCCTGCGCAAGCCCTTTTGCAAAGGGCAGTGTCACCGCCCCCTGAATGGCGTCGACACATTTCTGCGGCGCGATTTGGCCGCGGGCCGATTGTGCAAGCTTGGCCCGTGCCGCATCAAATACTTGTGCATCGGCCGCATGACACGCAAGCGCACTCGTCGGCCGTACACCCTTTCCCTGGGCGATCACTTCCCTGGCAAAATCGATGCCCGCCGTGCGCACATCATCACCATCGACGATCCTGTCGATGATCCCCAGTTCCAGTGCTTGTTTCGCATCGATCTGGCGGCCTGTTGTGATCATCGCAAGTGCTTTATCTACAGGAGCCAGCCTTGGCAGGCGCTGTGTTCCTCCGGCGCCGGGCAACAAACCAAGGGTGACTTCGGGAAGGCCAAACCGCGCACTCGATAGCGCGACCCGATAGTGACCACCCAGAGCCACTTCAAGCCCGCCGCCAAGTGCGGTTCCGTGCAAAGCAATGACAACGGGTTTCGCCGTGGCCTCAATCTTGTTGATCACCTCGGGCAAGTAGGGCTCCAGCGCAGGTTTGCCAAATTCACGAATGTCAGCGCCAGCGATAAATGTTCGCCCAGCGCCATAGATGACGATGGCCTGAACATCTTCTGCCTCGGCTGCTCTTGACACACAGTCTGCCAGTCCGGCGCGCACCACTTGCGAAAGGGCATTCACAGGCGGGTGTGAAACCTCGATCACAGCGATATCGCCTGCAATAGTCAAGGAAACGGGTGATGTCATTTTGAAGTCCTCTTTCGTGCCGATGCATCCTTTGGACAGGCGATGAAGGGTTCGCGAAAATTTTTCAATATGTAAAACTTAATGCTTGTATATGGAACTTGTAAGTTCCCGGATGTGTAGTCTTTAAAGGGTTAAATGGCATTTGCCACAACAGGGCCTCGAAAACTCAACGAGGGTTTTTGAACGCAACGGGATGAGGAATAGCCATTTGCTTATTGAGATAATTCCTTTGCGCCATCAGTAACCCCAAAACCTTGCCGTTGTCTGTTTCACACCAGTGCTGTTACCCCTGATAGCTATTTGACTTCGTCCTTTTGTATTGTATTTGAATCCACGTTGCGCAGCGTTACCTGTTCTGATGTAGCTTTCTGATTCAAGGCATCGCATTGGCGCCGTTTGAGTACATGGCTACAACCTGGATGCGTTTTGGTTGAAAAAGAAAATGCGGTGTAACCGGTGGCCGGCTACACCGCTTCAGTTTTTTGTTTATCGTTTTAGTAATGAGCTCTGATACGACGGCTACATCAAAATCCGCACAATTGCCCGCAGATTGACATTGAAACTCGAAAGTGCTGCCTGATAGGTCGCATCGGCGGCCAGTGCGTCGTAGGTTTTCTCGATCGCCGTCATCGATGGATAGGTCACACCGAGTAACCGATTGCCCGCATTATTGCCGGTCACCAGTGTNCCGTAGCGCAGCGTCATTGCACCGCTATCGGCAAAGATGGGGGCCAGCTGAGTGACAGTGTCGATCATGGCAGCAGGAGCAGCAGCTCGCGTGAGCACAATGAACTTCGGGGTTTCGGCGACATTTTGGTCAAAGGGCACGGCATGCATCTTAACCAGGTTTCGCAGGACCACGCTGACTTTGCCACTGGCCATCATCGCCCCATAATCCGAAGACGCTGCATACACGTCCAGTGCTTTTTCAAATCCACCCATTCCTTCGTAGGCCTGGAACAAAGCCAGTGAGCCGGCTTGTTCTCCGGTGGTGATGATGCCTGCCCGGACAACAAGTGCGCCGGCTTTGGATTTAAGATCATCGATGACACTTCCGATCTGCTCCATNGCAGTTGACACATAAGTGGGGTCACATTTCGCCACGGTAATTACAAAATAATTGGCATCGGCCATAACTGTATCCTCCTGTTGTTGTTAGATTAATTATCACCACAGGTGTCCAACCTGGATGAGTTATGTTACACATCTATTATGCTGATTGGTATCGAAACCCTGATTTGCTGGACGATAGATGAGTTCCCGGGCTGTATCAGCAGATAAACGTTTTTTACCTGTCTTTAGAGATTCCTTCGACCAGCGCTAATAGGCATTGCTGATTAATGAAAAATCCCTACCTCACCAAACCCCGTTACATCGACAGCCCGCGCTGGGAGAAAAAGCTCTGGCTTCACCGGCATGAACCCCTGCCCCAGGTGGCGGCACATCTGGCGGTATTTTTTGCCGTGCTGAGCCTTGATAGTGCACTCCAGGTGTATGCCGCCAAAAGCCTTGACTCAAAGTTCGGTCACTGCGATTGTTTTGATAGCTCCATGGCCGCCAAACCCAGGAGCTGGCCGGGCGCAACCGGCCTGTGGATGCACACCCTGATCGCGCGGCAGGCTTTGGGCCAGACCGATGCCAATCAGCGCCCAGGCGCAAAGACCGAGCTGGGACCCAACATGGACTTGGGTGTTGCGAGCTATGCCAACGTCATCAAAGGGGCCTTTGTATGAATCTGGGCACCTGGCTCGAGCGCACGGCACGGCATGATCCGGATCGGCCCGCTTTGTTTCTGGGTCAAGACCAGGTCGCCACCTATGGCCAGTTTCACCACCGCGCTGGGCAGGTTGCCGCCTGGCTCGAAAGCCAGGGTATCCAGATCGGCGATCGCGTCGGGATTTTCATGAAAAACGTGCCGGACTACCTGATCGTGCTTTACGGCATCTGGTACGCAGGCGCCGCCGCCGTTCCGATCAACGCCAAGCTGCACGGCCGCGAGGCACGGTTTATCCTCGAAAACTCCGGCACTCGCCTCACCTTTGCCACAGGGGAACTGGTCTGGGCCTTGACCGAGGCTGGCGTGACCAGCCCGGTTCTCGACACCGACAACCCGGCCTTTGCTGAATCCCACGCCGCTGCGCGCGCCGCGCCGATACGCTGCGCGCCTGACGATCTTGCCTGGCTGTTCTACACCTCCGGCACCACCGGTCGCCCCAAGGGCGTGATGATCACACACCGGATGCTGGTCACTATGTCGCTTTGCTACCAGTCCGATGTGGATCATGTCCGCGCCGACGACGCGATCCTTTATGCCGCACCGATGAGCCACGGCGCCGGGATCTACAACATGGTGCATGTGCTGGCCGGTGCGCGCCACGTCTGCCCAACCAGCGGCGGCTTCGACCCCGCCGAGATTTTTGACCTCGCCCGGCATCATGGTGCGGTACAGATGTTCGCCGCACCAACCATGGTCCGGCGGATGACCGACGCCGCCAAAGAGGCCGGCNCCANCGGCGAAGGCCTGCGCACCGTCGTCTATGGCGGCGGACCAATGTATCTGGCAGATATCATCGAGGCCGANATCCATTTCGGTCCCATCTTCGTGCAGATCTATGGTCAGGGCGAGTGCCCGATGGCCATTACTGTTCTGCCGCGTACCGACGTCTCGGACCGCGAACACCCCGACTGGCGCAGCCGGCTGGCCAGCATCGGACGCGCACAGTCAGCGGTCAAGGTTCGCATCGGCGCCCCCGATGGCTCGTGCCTGCCCCCGGGCGAGCATGGCGAGATCATGGTTCGCGGCGAAACTGTGATGCCTGGCTACTGGAACAATCCCGACGCGACCGCCAAAACGCTGATCGACGGCTGGCTGATGACCGGCGACATGGGTTTCATGGATGAGGCCGGCTATGTCACGCTGCAGGATCGCTCCAAGGATATGATCATCTCCGGCGGCTCAAATATCTATCCCCGCGAGGTCGAAGAAGTGCTGCTGACCCATCCAAAGGTCAATGAAGCCTCGGTGGTTGGCCGTGCGCATCCCGATTGGGGTGAGGAGGTCGTGGCCTTTGTTGTCGGCAGTGCCACGCCCGACCAACTCGACAAGCTGTGCACCGAGAACATTGCCCGCTTCAAACGGCCCAAGGCTTATGTCTTCGTGCCGGAACTGCCCAAGAACAATTATGGCAAGGTGCTGAAAACCGAACTGCGCAAGCGACTGGAGGCACAACCATGACCGACCGGACAGAACACATCGCACTGACCATCGGCTCGGCTCAAGGCATCGGCGCTGGGCCAATCCGAAGCTCTACCCGGGCGTGAAAGGCGCTTTGCCAAATTTAGAGCTTGCCACCAAAAGCATCGACGATGCTTCTCACTAATACCGGCGCTTAAATAAGGCCAAACCAAAAAGGTTCAAAAGAAGCTCGAAAAGGAGGCCATCGGCAAGCCTGAACAGACGATCGCCAAAGAATCAGGCGATGAAAATACAAAAGCTCAAAAAGATGCCGGCAAGCAATTGCTCAAGGGCTTGTTTTACAATAATTATGCGGATAGCTAGTAAGTTGCCCGCCCACCCGAAAGATCGAAAACCGCACCTGAATTAAAACTGCAATCTTGCGAGCTCAGCCACATAGCCATGCGCGCGGCTTCTTGCGGTGTACCAAGGCGTTTCATAGGGGATTTATCAATCATCACCTGCACGAAGTCAGGGGCCATCTGNTCNAGAATTGCGGTTTTTATCGCCGCAGGCGCGATGCAATTTACCCGAATATTTGTTTGCGCAAGCTCTTTGGCAAGTGATTTGGTAAAACCGATTACACCAGCCTTTGCGGCGCTGTATGCAGATGCGTTTGGCGTGCCCTCTTTGCCGGCAAGCGAGGCCATATTGATGATACGTCCAAAGTCTTGTGCTTTCATAACTGGCACGATTGTTTGGCAAACTCGGAAGGTGCCGGTGAGGTTGACGTCAACAATTCGTTCCCATTCATTCGGGTCATATTGAGTTACCGGAACCGTTGAGCCTGCAAATCCCGCGTTGTGGGAGAGAAAATCTATCCGCCCNAACTCCGTGAGTGTTTTTGCACAAGCGTGTTGCACATTTTCTAAATCGCGCACATCCACCTGGCAAAATCTGTGCCCAGCTTTTAGTTGTTGAGGGGTGTCCAAGTCCCAAATGCTCAAGGACGCGCCTGCAGCGGCGTAATGGCGGGCAATCTCGGCGCCAATGCCATTAGCACCGCCAGTGACAACAGCCACACGGCCTTTGAAATCGTAATTAATGTCACTCATAGCGCCTCAGCGGGTGAAAGTATCGACATCAGATGTGGGCCTTGGGCCATCAGCATGGTCAGAGCCTCAGGCGTTGTCTGTCTTGCATCACCCCTTTCATCCCTAATGGCAATATCGCCCCCCTGCTCTTCTCATTTGAACCAAAAGTACACAATTTGCGCCCTTATAGTATCTGTTTTCAAGAACCCATACCCTGCAACAGCCATAGGACACCGTGCCTGGGCCAAACAACAGCTCAGGCGATATCACCAACAAAGCGGTAGCTAAGTGGGATCTGGCGGTGCTTAGGTCAGTCTTGTTGAGCCGGTGGTGCATCCAGTAAGGTTGGGTGAAGTGTCCCGGGCCACGTGGCTTTATATGATGCGGCACACGATCACTTGTTAAACAGTGCGTTTCAAGAATCAAGTTCGGCGCCGTGGCAGGCGGTGGAGTACAGCAATATGAGCCATGCTTACCAATGCCTCTATCGAGGTGAGCATTGAGAAAGCCAATACTCAGGTCGCAAACTTCCCGTGTTCNTTTTCTATTGGCAGTGTCGGCGCAGGTTGTTGCANAGCGAGCCTTGCTAGAGCTTTGCTCATCGAGGTTTCTCAGCGCTTGGTTTACACTATGAGTCCCTCGCCAATAACTCGACTATCAGGGATTTTTCGAACTGTGGCGCGATGAGTCGGTTCGATTGCCCAAGCGGTTGCAGTCGTGTGGTTGATTCCAGATGTGCCAACAGGGTTACCCGTTGTTTACCTTTCGAGTCGATGGGGGGCGGGGGTATCGTTTGCCGGAAGAGTATTGAGTACACAATTTGCTTTCTAACAATCTGTCTCGTTCTGACCAGTACAAAAGTGGCCGCAAGTTAGACCCAAATATCCTGGGGCGAATCTGCAGGCTGGTTTTTAAACACCCGATGAGGGTTGGTGTCGTGACGCTTGCGACGCTGTTGTCGTCCGGTTTTCAACTCTTTATCCCGCGCTATTTAGGTAAGGCCGTCGATAACGCACAAGGCCTTTTGCAAGGGACGGCGGCGGGCGTAACGGAAATCGAAGCGGCGCTGTGGTTATCCGCTTGGATGATTCTTGCCCTTAGCATTCTTCGCGGGTTGTTTGCCATGGTGCAGAATTATTTTGGCGAATCATTGAATGACTGCATCGCGGCAGATCTTCGAAAAGCATTTTACTACCGGGTACAGCAGCTCGATGTGAGTTTTCATGACAACGCCCACACTGGAGATCTGATCACCCGGGGCATGTTGGATCTGGAGGGTATTCGTCATTTTCCGAGTACCGGTTTGGTTCGAACGGTCATGCTGTTGGTTCTCGTGACCGGCAGTGGCATCCTCTTGATTTCAACCGATGCAGTCCTTGGGCTAATTTCGCTTAGTTTCGTGCCGGTCATCGCAGTCCGATCAACGATTGCTCGCATTCAGCTACGTTATCTTTGGTTGAAGCAGCAGGAGCGATTGACGGTGCTGACCAATGCCATGGAGGAAAATCTCACCGGTATTCGCATCGTCCGGGCATTCGCCGCACAAGCATATGAATTGCTTAGTTTCGACAAACACTCATCTGCCGTTCGTCAAGTTGCATTTGAGAGGCTGATGGCGCGTGTCCGAAGCATGACATTTATGGGGTTTTCCTTTTTTGCTTCATTAACGCTTGCGCTTTGGGTTGGTGGCAACAAAGTACTCGCGGGGGAGATTACTGTAGGGACACTCACAGAATTTCTTGCCTTTATGATGATTCTTCAGATGCCGGTGCGGCAGATCGGCATGACGGTAAATTCGTACGCACGTGCGTCAACCTGTGGTGCACGATTTTTTGAAATCCTTGATTATCCNAACCCTATAGAAAGTGGGAAAACCCTGCCTGACCTGAAAATAACAAAGGGTGAAGTTCGNTTTGAAGGTGTCCACTTCGGTTATGGGGAGGGTGAAACCCGGGTCAACGTCCTGTCGGATATTACTTTTAATATCCAAGCCGGGAAGACGTTGGGTATCGTCGGCCCGCCGGGCAGTGGTAAATCGACCATTGCCCGTTTGATTCCACGTCTGTATGAAGTCACTGCTGGTCGAATTCTGATCGATGAGCAGGATGTCAGAGACGTTTCACTGCATTCTTTGCGAGGATCAGTGGGCGGCGTACAACAGGATTCGTTTGTATTCACCGCGTCGGTCGACAACAATATTGCATACGGAAATCCGTGGTCAGATGATGCAGGCGTCATACAGGCAGGGCGCGATGCGCAGCTGCACGATTTTATTAGTCAACTGCCCGGCAATTATCAGACATTGGTGGGCGAGCGAGGGGTATCGCTTTCCGGTGGACAGCGTCAACGGGTATCNATCGCNCGCGGTAACTTGATTAACGCGCCCATTTGCATATTGGACGATGCAACAGCGGCCATCGATGCCGATACTGAACGCCGCATTCATGATGCGGTAATAGCCCGTCATGATAACCGTACCAGCATTGTCATCTCCCATCGGCTGGTCAGTGTCATGCATGCAGATGAAATCCTTTTTCTTGAAGAGGGAAAGATTGTTGAGCGCGGAACCCATGAGGAACTTCTGGATCTGCGAGGGCGGTATGCTGAATTGCATTCCCTGCAGATGGGGGCAGCGAACTCAGTTGAACCCACTCTCGCGCAGGTGTCGCCAGTGTGAAGTTACCCGCTGAAGAGTCGAGTATGAGCCCAGGAGTACGACCGCCTCGGGGCGTCATCGGGGCACAGGTCAGTCACGATGAGGAGATGTTTGGGCGTGTCTTCGACGGCCGGGTTATGCGTCGATTCTTTTCCTTTGTGTGGCCTTATCAGCGCCTGCTGGCGCTCGCGTTGATCGCCGTGTTGATTTTTGTCGCCACGCAGCTGGCTATTCCCTTAGTTATTCTTTATGCCATTGATCATGTTATCCAACCGGGGGCGGCAGCCGAGGTTGCATTGAGCAGTGTCATTATTTTTCTCGCTGCAGTGGTGCTGATCAATTACCTCGCGAATTATTCCCAGGAAGCTCTGGTGGGGAGNATCGCTGAGAACGTGGTGGTTGATCTNCGACGTGCCATGTTTGNCCATCTGCAAAGAGTTTCTTTGTCGTTCATGGATAAAACAGAGGTCGGTCGGGTGATGTCGAGGTTGCAAAGTGATACCGGCACGTTGCAGGAGTTTCTGGAGACATCAGTCTTTGCGATTGGCGATGTGGTGCTGTTGTTCGGCATCGTCATTACACTATTGGTGCTTGACGCTGAACTNGGNCTGTTGACGCTTTCGATTGTGCCGATTCTCCTGGTCGTACGGTATTTCTGGTTACCCCATGCCCGGGCCGCGTTTCGAAGAGCGCGAGAAACCAATTCGATGGCCAACGGCGCGTTGGCAGAAGCGATCCACAGTGTCAGAACAGTCAAAGCAATGGTGCGAGGAAAGGATAACCATAAACTTTACTCTGATCTTGCCGATCTTAATCTAAAAACGCACTTGCGGGCTGCCAAATTGGCTCAGGTCAATGTGCCGATTGTTGATGGGTTAACGGGTGGAGCAATGGCAATCATTGTCGTTGTCGGGGGCCGCATGGTTTTTTCTGGCGCGCTTGAACTGGGGGTAATGGTTGCCTTTCTTTTCTATGTGCAGCGATTTTTCGACCCCATTCGNTCACTGACCATTCAGTACAGCATGATGCAGCGGGCAACNGTGTCGGGCCAGAGGATTCTGGAAGTGCTGGACGTGCCNGAAACGGTGAGCGACGTTGCCGACGCATTGGATCTGGTGAATTGTAGTGGTGCCATTTCATTTGATCAGGTNAGTTTTCAATACACNCCTGAGATTTCGGTCTTAGAAAACGTTTCTTTCTCTGTCTCTCCGGGGGAGAAAATAGCGATCGTCGGGCCTACAGGTTCTGGAAAATCAACAACAGCCGCCTTGTTGCGCCGATTCTATGATCCACTATCAGGTCAGGTTTGTATTGATGGTCATGACTTNCGAGCCCTGTCGCAGAACTCCATTGGTCGCCATGTCTCGATGGTGTTACAGGAGCCGTTTTTGTTTTCAGGCACTATATTTGAGAACATTCGCTATGCCAGCGTGACCAAGAATGTCGCTGACGTCGAGCGTGCTGCGCAGGCGGTAGGCGCGCATGACTTTATTGCACGACTTCCTGGTGATTATCAATTTGTTCTGGATCAAGGTGGGGGCAACCTATCGTTGGGTCAGCGCCAACTCATAAGTTTTGCTCGTGCACTGGTAGCAGATACCCGGATTCTAGTGCTGGATGAGGCGACAGCTAATGTTGACAGTTATTCGGAGCGAAACATCCAACGGGCTTTGAAGATTTTGCTTGAGGGCCGCACGGCGATAGTGATTGCCCATAGATTGGCGACTATTCGCGACTGTGACCGCATCCTGGTGTTAAATCATGGGCGGTTGGTGGAGCAAGGGAGCCATCAGGAATTGATGGAGTTAGATGGTTTGTATGCGCGACTTTGTCGACTAAATTACGCATCGTTTGACGATGTTCCCTCATCGGCAATACGGTAATGACTGTGTTGTTAGTGGCTCTTATTGGGCCAGTGCAACACCACCTAGCAGAAACAGGAGAATGAAAGGTGAGGGGCTTCAATTTGTTCTAACCTTTTTCATTGCTCGTTATTAATAATAGCGAGAAACACATCCCCATACTTTTCCAATTTTTTGGCCCCAACGCCAAATAGTTTGGAAAACTCATCTTCATTGGCAGGTTTTTTATCGACCATCTGATACAACACTGTGTCAGAGAACACGACATACGCAGGTACATTTTGCTCTTGCGCTATTGCTAATCGTTTTTGTTTAAGTCTAGAAAATAGATCGGCATTCTCATCTGTATAACTATGCTCTGTAATACTTTTTTTCAAACTGCGCGAGGACTTGCTTTCCATGGGCATGTCCTCAATCTTTTTAAATTCAAATTGCAATTCGCCCCTTAAGATCACTGAGCCACTTTGCGAGATTTCCAGGCCACCAAATTTTTTGATATTCAGCGTCACATGACCTGCAGCCACAAGCTGTCTGATAAACCCTTGCAGGTAAGATTTCGAGTACCCGGGCGC
>JGI26261J51718_1001208_pt1 | contig 11443 bp, 7 predicted proteins | sample SaaInlV_135m_DNA_3_FD_51718 | JGI IMG/M metagenome (IMG submission 51718)
CTCCGACAAAGCGCTGGCTAGATCACCGTACCGTTGTCCGGCGGCGTTGGTTAGGTCATACAGTGCATCGCGGGGCAATTTACCACTGAAAAAGCAACTTCCGGTTAGAGGCATGAAGGCGCTTTCTTCATCCTGGAACGAAACCACGGCGACCGGTGGTCCACCGACTTCCTGACAAGTCCGCGCCACCTCAAGAGCCAGGACGACGCCATAAGCACCGTCGAGCCAGCCGCCTTGCGGTTGGGTGTCGGAGTGTGATCCGATCAGAATCGGTTTGCCGGGTTGTGACGGTATTCCGAAGAGGTTGGCCGCTCGGTCCCACCGGGGTGTGAGTCCGCAATCTTCAAATTTTTCAGCAAGCCAGCGCCGCGAATCGATATCCGCGGGTGAGAACGCAGGGCGGATGACACCGGTGCCCTGTTTGCCNAATTCCCGAAGGGCCTCGAGATCAACAAGAAANCGATCGCCGTTGATCTTCAGTTTCTGGTGCATGAATTGAGGATTCCCGGGTGGTGAACGCTTAGGTGCGTGGAACTGGCAAAAGCATCGAGCTGATTGGATACGCTAGTCAGCCTGAGCGCTCGGCAGTACTGCCAAGGGCCTATGATACCGACTCTAGTCATACTGNCGCCGATGTCACGAGCCTCGATGAACCGCTGGCAGCGCCTGCGGCGATTGGTGTAGCGCCCTAAAGAAAACTCATTACAGTGAACCAGGGAGCAGGCAAGAGAACCCGGGCAAACTATCAACTTAATGCCGACAGAATTATTGAGGTATTTACCCAAAAGCCTGCTTAGATATTTTTGCGAGTCGCACAGTGATCGTGCCACACACCATCCGCCGTAGCTACTAGAGCGCTTCAACGGAAGGGTTGATCAATAGATGAAGAGGGCTGAGTAAACCAGCGAGGGCCTGCATCAGTAATATAGACGTGATCTTCCAGGCGTACGCCAAACTCACCGTAGATACAGATCATCGGCTCATTGGAAAAGCACATGCCCGGTGCCAGTGGGGTGGTGTTACCCGGGACAATATAAGACTCCTCGTGGACATCAAGGCCAATGCCGTGTCCGGTGCGATGTGCTAGTCCGGGTACCGCGTAACCCGGACCAAAACCCGCGGCTTCGATCACATCACGCGCGGCTTTGTCCACTGCTTCAGCGGGAGTGCCCACCTGGGATGCATCGAACGCCGCGACCTGAGCCGCTTTTTCGAGATCCCAGACCTGGCGCTGGCGAGCCGTGGGCTCGCCGAAAACATAGGTGCGGGTAATGTCTGAGTAGTAACCGTCGATGGTGGCGCCGGTATCGATCAGCACCATGTCGCCTTCTTTAAGCTCCTGAGGGTATGACACCCCGTGCGGGTAAGCTGTGGGCTCACCAAAAAGCACAATGCGAAACGCCGGCGGGCCATCGGTGCCAAGCCTCAGGTGCGCGTCGGTAAGAAACTCCTGCACATCAATGGTGCTGATGCCAGGTTCCAGCATTCGCGCTGCGCTTTTTTGAACCTCTAAGGTGAGATCCATTGCGAACTGAATTAGTGCAATCTCGCTACCGGATTTGTACATGCGGCATTGCGCCGTCACACTCGATCCATTTATAAACTGCACTCGCGGCATGGCGCGGCGCAGGCCATCAAAAACAAAAAACGGTGTCGCGGGATCGATCGCCAACACACCGTGCGCGCCACTTAACTCAGCGAAGCACTGACCCACCAGCGCGGTAGGATCTTCGTGTTCTTCCCAGGTGCGAACGTCACTGCCTAACAGCAACATGGCGCGGGTCTTCTCTTCTTCGAAGCCGGGGCTTATATAGATGATGTCCCCACGCGCCGGGATGATTGCGCCATGCAATCGCTCTGTGGCCCAAAAACGCAGGCCCGTAAAGTAAAAAAGATTGGTCGAGGGCTGGGAGAATGGCGCCATGCAGTCGCTCTGTGGCCCAAAACCGCAGTCCCGTAAAGTAAAAAAGATTGGTCGATGCATCGAGATACAGGGCATCGATGCCCTGCTCCACCATCAGGCGTTGCGCTTTTTCAATGCGGCCCAGGCGCTCTGGCACCGTGATGGCTGTAAAGCCCGTGCGGCCGGATAATTCGGAAAGTTCGGCTTGCGCCGATGATCCCCCTACCCCTTCAGTCATAACCACTCCTCTTGTTCTTATCCAACTGCGCTGTTTCAGTTTACCGTTTAAACCAAACCCGGGCGAACCATCCCCTGCGCACTTAAGCGGATTGCACCAGCAGCGCAGTATTACCTCCGGATGCGGTCGTGTCGGCACAGACATGGCGCTCAATAACCAGGCATTGACTCGCGCACGGCTCATTGATCAGCGGAATGATTGGCCCCTCGCGTTGTGCCAGCGCCTGACGCCATGGCCGCAGGGCTTCTCCGGAAAGCCAAAGAACGACCGCATCGATGCCACAGAGTGCTTCCAAATTATCGGGATCAACGATTCCGGGTATCACTTCAAGAGGCCAGTCGGGTCGGAACGGCTCAAGCAGATCAGTATCAGCGCCGACAGCAAGTACACGATTACCCAGTGCCAGCGCCTGGCAGACCTGTGACCGCAAACTTGGTGCATCAGGGCCCAGACAAAGCACATTGCCGCGGGGGTACAGCGTCCAACGATTACTCTCCCCGGTAGGCCCCGGCAGTTCAAGGGGATTTTGAGCGATGCGCATGATCACCCGGGCTGATTGGGCCGCCAACCAATCAGAAGCGCTCTCAAGCACTTTGGCAGTTCGCTGTGGATCCAGTGGGCCGGGTCTTTGTTTGTGCGCACTTGCCCAGTCGTTGATTCGGTCAATGGCTACCCGCGACTCATCGCTTTGCTCCATCGAAGATGCCGCGAAGTCACGCTTACCAAAGCGGGCAAGATAATGCGGGCCCCCGGCCTTAGGTCCGGTGCCCGAAAGACCCTCTCCCCCAAAAGGCTGAGACCCTACTACCGCGCCGATCTGATTACGGTTGACGTAGATGTTTCCTACCTGAGCGTGGTCAATAACCTGCTGAACCCGTGCATCTACCCGGGTGTGAACACCGAGCGTCAGGCCGTACCCNCACCGGTTGATTGTCCTGACGACCTCGGCAAGCTCGTCTGCGCGGTAGGTTGCCACATGCAGCACCGGGCCGAACACTTCGCGATCCAGATCTTCGATCCCCCCTACCTCTATCACCGTGGGGCCCATGAAGTGCCCACCCGCCGGGGCTTGTAACTGCTTAAGGACCTGCCCTTTCGCTTGGCGCTGAGCGCAATAGGTCTGGATATTTTCCAACGCCTCAAGATCAATCAACGGACCCACATCGGTTGCAAGGTCCAAAGGACTTCCAAGACACAGCTCGTCCATAGCGCCAAAGAGCAGCTCGAGCACCCGCTCACGTATCTCGCTTTGCAGATACAAGATGCGCAGCGCCGAGCAGCGCTGCCCTGCACTTTGAAATGCCGACACCACGATATCGCGCACCGCCTGCTCGGGCAGCGCGGTGGAATCGACCAACATGACGTTAAGCCCGCCCGTCTCCGCAATCAGCGCAGCACCAGCATTACCCTGACTGGCAAGGGTGCGGTGGATGTCGCGGGATGTTTGGGTCGAGCCGGTAAAACAAACGCCATTGACCTGCTGATTTTGCACCAATGCGCCACCCACACTTACCCCTTCACCAGGCAGGCACTGCAGCGTATCGGTTGGAATCCCTGCCGCGTGCAGCAACTGGACAGCCCGCAGCGCCATCAATGACGTCTGCTCGGCTGGCTTGGCGATGACGGCATTTCCAGCGGCAAGCGCTGCGCTGATCTGCCCGGTAAAAATCGCCAACGGGAAGTTCCACGGCGAGATGCACACAAATACACCGCGGGGCTGGGAATCTTCGGCCTGTATCACCTGGGCAGCGTAGTAGCGTAAAAAATCCACCGCCTCGCGCACCTCAGCGACACCATCGGCCAGTGTCTTGCCGGCCTCACGGGCCGCCAACGCGATAAGCTCGGGTGCGTGACTTTCATAAAGATCGCCAGCACGGCACAGTATGTCAGCCCGCTCATGAGCAGTCCTCTTACCCCAGGTGCGCACCCCCCTTTGAGCTTGCGCCAGGGCTCCCGGAATATCCTCGGGCGACGCCACCCGTATCAGGCCGACCTTCTCGCCAGGTATCGCGGGGTTTTGCACAATTACCTCGGGGCCGTCCAAAACCCCTGGCTGGGTGCGGGTCAGATCCCAATGATCATTCACGAACGGTTGCATCTGGCGTTGTAGCGCGCTAACGCAGGTACTGTCGTCGAGATCCCATCCACGGCTGTTGGGCCGCTCGGGTGCAAAAAGTTCACGCGGCAACCTGATAGCCGGATGGGCCGGATTCCGGGCTACTGGCCGAATCTCATCCCATGGATCCCGCGCCACATCGACCGCTTTGATTTCTTGATCCAGAATCCGATTGACGAATGAACTATTAGCGCCGTTTTCCAGCAGTCGGCGTACCAGGTAGGCGAGAAGATCTTTATGGGCACCAACGGGAGCATAGATCCGGCAGCGATATCCGTTGACCTCACTCACGCGACTCAGTAACGACTCCCCCATGCCGTGTAATCGCTGAAACTCAAACGACTCATCAGGGTCACCCGCAAGCGCCATCACCGCCGACACGGTGTGAGCATTATGGGTAGCAAACTGCGGATAAAAGAACTCCCGCCGTTCCAGCAGCTTCTTGGCGCAGGTGATATAGGAAAGATCCGTGCTCGCTTTGCGGGTAAAAACCGGATACCCGGCAAGGCCGAGTACCTGGGCGCGCTTGATCTCGGTATCCCAGTAAGCCCCTTTGACGAGCCTGACCATGATGCGCCGGCGATGACGCTGAGCCAGGCAATGCAGCCAGTCGATAACAGCACCCGCCCCAAGATGATAGGCCTGGACCACCACACCAAATCCGTCCCAGCCCACAAGCGAGGGATCAGACATTAACGCCTCGACAATATCCAGAGTCAGATCGAGTCGCTCGCTCTCTTCGGCATCTATGTTAAAGCCCATACCAGCGCTTCGGGCGAGTTGCGCCAGCGCCGCCACGCGCCCCAACAGTTCATCCAACACGCGCTGGCGTTGAGCGTGTTCAAAACGTGGGTGCAGGGCCGAAAGTTTCACTGAGATACCGGGGTTATCCCGCACATGGGTGCTGGAACAGCTCGGCGCCAAGGCCGAGATCGCCTCGGAATAAGACAGGTGGTAGCGCCGGGCATCGGCCTCACAGCGGGCTGCCTCGCCCAGCATGTCGTATGAAAAGGTATAACCTTTTTGATGCGCGGCCAACGAGTGCTTAAGGGCTTCGCCAATATCGCGGCCCAGCACAAACTGGCGCCCCAACTCTTTCATCGCTTCAGCAATAATCATGCGTACCGCAGGTTCGCCCACACGCTTGACCGCACCGCGCAGCGTTGCCACCATGCTGTCGGCCTGGGTCGGACTCAACAGGCGCCCGGTCAACATCAGTGCCCAGGTCGATGCATTCACGAGAGACGAACTGGAGCGATTGAGATGCCGACCCCACTGCCCAGGCACAATCTTGTCCTCAATCAGGGCATCAATTGTGGGGCTGTCCGGCACCCGCAGCAGTGCCTCAGCGAGACACATCATCGCAACCCCCTCGTCGGTGGAGAGCCCGTACTCGGCGAGGAACGCTTCAAGCAGGTTGGCTGACCCCTGAGTGCGAACCTGCTCGATCAGGCTGACAGCCTGATCATGAATCTCAGCCTTTAGNCTGACTCCTGGACGCCAATCATTCAGCAGTTGGGTGACACGCGGGCCTTCCCCGGCATTACGGACGTCATGAATGCGTTGGCGAGCAACAGCAAGAGTTTTGCTCATCGGTAAGTCCTGCTTAGGCTGATCGAGCCGTTCAGGAAGACCGGCCTCGGGAGATCATCATGGCAGTTTCTTCATCTACTCAGAGGCCAACAATTAAGAATCGCCAGCAGGCTGACCGCAACGGCTAAACACTCTAATGGTCGGCCCATTCGCCAACAGTGGCTAAATCTATGCCCGCCGGGGCCTATCACAGTGGTGTTTACATCCACTACCCTTCAAACCCTACTATAACGCTGTTTCAGCGTCCTCCCGCCTTCTTTTTCTTCTCAATAATGCTCGCTTTTAAGCATNACCCTAAGCGATACTTAGGCATCTTAAGAGTGTTTCTGGCGTACCAATCTTGATGGCTTATGTAATGCCTCACCGTTTCCTTTTTACCATTGGGTCTATTGACGGTGATCACTTATCACCATCCGAAACCATATCATTCTCAGCTGAATTAGTACCCTCACCGCACTTAACATCGTGCCCAGGGTTGGTAGCGTCCTCCACAGTGATAACGGTCTGTCGGCGTACATGAATTACTTTCGCTGAACCGTGAGTTACATCATTGGTTTTAGTTGTCATCAGGTTTTGTCCTTTACTTGGTCGGAGAATAGGCGNGCGGGCAGCGCAGCTAATTTCGGACAACCAAACCACAGGAATTTTTTACCAGGTATACCAAAACATTAATGTGGTTTAATCCACCAAGGAACCCGCCCATGACAGATCAACCGAGCAAACTCACCGTACCCTTCGATTTCGATGCGCCGGGAAAACACTGCGACTATGTACGGCTGCCCAACTCTGTGCATCGCTCTGCCTACGGTTGGCTTCCCCTGCCCATTGTCTGTATCAATCATGGTGAAGGACCGACCGTACTGCTGATGTCAGGTACCCACGGTGATGAATACGAAGGTCAGGTGACGTTGACACGTCTTGCGCGCGAACTGGAGCCACAGGATATCACGGGCCGAGTGATCATTTTCCCTATGGCCAACTACCCGGCCGCTAAAGCGGGCCTTCGCACCTCACCCATCGATGACGTGAACCTCAACCGAGTATTTCCAGGCAATCCGGAAGGCTCACCAACGTTCATGATCGCGCATTTTATTGAAACGGTGCTGATGCAAATTGCCGATTTTGGACTCGACCTACATAGTGGCGGTTCATCTTTGCATTATCTGCCGACAACTGTGTCAGCAACTTATGAGGATGAGACACGCAACCGTCGAGTTCGCGATATGATGCAGGTCTTTGGTGCACCACACAGTTTTTTCTTTCCACGTGATCACGCCGGGGGCGGTAACAGTAATCACGCCGCCGAGCGAAGCGGCATGCTCTCATTCACGACGGAAATGGGCGGCAGTGGCACGGTAACACCCCACTGCCTAAAGATTTGCTCTGATGGTGTGATGCGTGTCCTGCACCATATCGGGGNCCTTAAGACATCACGCGTTCCGCCCAGCGATACTGCAAGCCGCATGCTGCATGCACCGACATTCGACTACTTTACTTACGCTTCGGAGTTGGGGCTATTCGAACCCACGGTCGAACTCGGTGACGAGGTCAAGGCCGGGCAACGCGCGGGTTTTATTCACACCCCGGAAACACCCTGGCAAGAACCCACCGAGATGACTTTTACGAGTGACGGGCTCGTCATCTGCAAGCGCATCCCCGGCCGCGTCGAACGCGGAGACTGCCTGTTTCACCTTGGAACCGATCTCGCCTAGGACGCTTAATGCAGCGAAAAATATTCGCGCTGCTCCCGGTCGGGAGCCACCAAAAGAAAACGCATGGAGGCCTTTGGAGAGTTAAGTTAATGCGTATATAGATCGGTCATTTACTTCAAAACTTAATTTATCCGACAGTCTTGTCCAAAAAGGGTAGCACTAGTTGAGCGCAGTTGGGGATAACGCCCGATTCGATTAAACCCGTTTTAGCCCTATTTGAGGGAACACGGGTGATCAGAGCGGAGCCACTCTGATCACCCACCTTACGGATCCACTGCTTCACATTCCTTTGTCTCGTAGAGCAGCAAGGACTCGTCCTTGTCTTTGGATAACCTGATCCGTTTGGCCACGCGATCCACAGTTGGAGTCCGGGAATAAACCCCATGGTTGAATCTGACCCTGGGCGCTTTCCTCTCTTTCTTCATGGTTTTTGTGCTCTTTAATATCTGTTGTGATGAGCGCCAACCGTTGACACTCCTCAAAGAGGGCTTTTACCTAGGCCACTCCTAAGTAGGAGGCTATAAAGGCCAGAAATAAAGGATAGCCGGCAGGCTGACCGCAACAACAATAATCTCCAACGGCAAGCCCATACGCCAATAATCACCAAAGCGATACCCACCAGGGCCCATCACAATGGTGTTGTTCTTGTGTCCAATAGGCGTAAGAAACGCGCAGGAGGCAGCAACCGCAACTGCCATCAAAAAAGGATCGGGGTTCAATTCAAGACGCTGCGCAATCTCAAGACCGATGGGCGCTGCAATAAGAGCCGTCGCGACATTGTTCAATACATCTGAAAGACTCATTGTGACAATCATCAGAACTGCCAATACCATGACAGGCGCCAGGCCCTCGGTGGCCACAAGGATCCAATGCGCGATAAGCGCAGTGCCCCCACTGCTCTCAAGCGCACTGCCCAGTGGTATCAACGAGCCAAGGAGTATCAGTACCGGCCACTCGACTGACTCATATATCTCCCCTGATTTAACCAATCCAAAAACAACATACACAACCGCAACCAGGCCCAGCGCCACCGGTAGATAAAGCCAACCTGCACTTGTGGCAATAATCGCCGCGGCAAATGCGCCCACGGCCAGCCAGGCTTTCTCACGCTGCAATACCTTCAGCCCACGATCAGCAAGCGCAAGGCAGCCCAGCCACTGAACCGCGTGATCAAGGCGATCCTCAGGACCACAAAGCAAAAGGATATCTCCAGGGAGGATACGAAGCTTGCGGACCCGATCACGAAAAGAGCGCCCCTGGCGTGACACACCCAGTAACATGGCTCCATGGCGATATGCTAATCGCACATCAGTGGATGAGCGGCCGCTGATCCTCGCCCCCGCGGGCACGACAACCTCAACGATCGACATTGACTCGCCCAGCAATTGCGTTTTTGAATCTGATATAGGGCTGTTCAGACCAGCCGCTCCGACAAACTGTTCGATTGCTTCAGCACTGCCTTCGAGCACCAGAATGTCGCCCGGGCGGACCTGCTCACGGCGCGCTGAACCGGGCAGTCTCACGTTATTGCGCACTAACCCGGTGATGACAACATCGTTTTCTTCTGCAACCCCAAAAGCGTCGCGCAACGGTGTGTCCACTATCTTGCTGTCTTTGGGCACCTCGGCCTCTGCGATATATCCGGTCAAGTCTGAAAGCGCGCTGGAGGCATTGTCTTTACGCCGAGCCGATGGCAGCAAACGCCAACCCAGCAGTGCGACAAACGTAATACCAGCGATAGCGACGACAATACCGACCGGAGCGAAATCAAACATCACAAAAGGCTCGCCAAGCGACTGCTCGCGAAATGTCGCAACAACGATATTAGGCGGTGTTCCGATCAGCGTGACCATACCCCCGAGGATTGTCGCAAACGATAGCGGCATCAACGTTGCACCCGGGCCACGCTCGGCCCGGCGCGCGGCCTCAATATCCACTGGCATCAATAGCGAAAGGGCCGCGACGTTGTTCATCACGGCGGATAACACCCCGCCAACACCGGCCATCAGGGCGATGTGGCTGGCGACCCGTTTTACTCGCGAGACCGACACGCGCGCAATCGCTTCAACCACTCCAGAGTTAAATAGCCCGCGGCTGACAATCAGCACCAGGGCGATAATGATGGTCGCCGGATGGCCAAACCCAGCAAACGCCTGATCAGCTGGGACAGCGCCAAGTACCAGCGCGGCGAGCAAAGCGCTGAACGCCACAAGATCGTAGCGCACCCTGCCCCAGATCAGCAGGGCGAAGACTGCCAGTAACAAACCGAAAAGAACAAAATGTTCTGAGTTGGCAAGCATGATAGAAAGTGGGTTACGCGCTAACCCAAACCGCTACTTCGGTTGTAAGCGGATAGCGCCATCAAATCGGATCACCTCACCGTTCAGCATCTCGTTATCCACAATATGCAAAACCAGATCGGCATACTCCTCAGGCGCTCCGAAACGCTGTGGAAATGGCACCTGGCCAGCCAGGCTTTGCTGAACCTCATCGGGCATATCGAGCAACATGGGGGTGGCGATGAGCCCGGGCGCCACCGTCATGACCCGAATCCCAAAACGGGCCAGTTCACGCGCCGCTGGCAAAGTGAGGGCCACCACACCCCCTTTGGACGAGCTATAAGCGGCCTGGCCTATCTGCCCGTCATAGGCTGCAACAGAAGCGGTATTGACGATAACACCGCGGGCGCCGCTCTTAGATACCGGCTCAAGTAGACTCATCCGCTCGGCTGTAAGGCGCAATACGTTGAAAGTGCCCACCAGATTTACGTTGATCACCCGCTGGTACAGATCCAGTTCGTGCGGCCCCTCGCGTCCGACAATGCGTGATGCCGCTGCAATCCCAGCGCAACTCACCACCACACGGGGCGCGCCCAGCTCATCAACCACCTGTTGCAATGCTGCCTCTACCGACTCGCTGCTGGAGACATCAGCCGCCAGGGCAAGACCTTTGATCGAATCCGCGGTCTGTTGCGCGCTTTCGAGGTTCAGATCAACCACCGCGACTCGGGCTCCACGATCCGCGAGCGCTTTTGCGGTTGCAGCACCCATACCAGAACCCGCCCCTGTCACCAGCGCGGTTACGCCATTCAGATCCATCATATCGCGAGCTCCAATATCACTCCAGCCAAACTGGGTTAGACCAGGCCTTACGGCCATCGGCATCAACAACCGTAATCCGAAAATGTCCCGGCGTAAAGCGCTGCAATGATAAACGTGCCGACCTGATCCCGTTGCCCAGCACTTTGTCGGCCCGCGAACCACGTCCCGAGATCATCACCGCGCGCGCCGGCGAACACTCGATGAGCACCTCATCGGCGCTAACTTCTATATTCTCAATCTGCGGCCCCTGTGATGAATAGTACGCCCCAGCTTTTAGGCTTTCCAGTATCGATTGCGAATCCAGACTCTGGGCCTTAACATGAATCCAGCCGCCAAAAGCGTCATGCACCATATGATGAGCGTCATCTGTTGCAAAGCCGTGTAGTCGCCTGCCATTGTTCAGCAACATATCGCACAACCCCCAGCCGTCGCCGCGATCGTTCTCTATCTCGGAGCCATGGTTATATACCTCGACAGCGTGGGCAAATGGCAACAGTTGCGCGTCTTCAGGTTGGAGCCCGTACCATGCAGGATGCACGATGCCAATAAACGCACCGGCCGCAAATGCCCGCTCGGCCAATGCCACNATACCCTCGTCGACGCCTTTGTGTGCGAAATCCAGGGGTAACCCAACCGCGAGTACGTGCCACAACTCATCGTTCAATAATTTGCCGGCGTGCAACTCCGCGGCAATAAGGGTGGTGAAGTCTTCTCGGCGAAAGGATCGGGTATCGGTTACCGGGTAGTCGTAACACTCAAGGAAATGATCGCTTATTGCCA
>JGI26261J51718_1001227_pt1 | contig 11304 bp, 12 predicted proteins | sample SaaInlV_135m_DNA_3_FD_51718 | JGI IMG/M metagenome (IMG submission 51718)
CATTTTTTCATCTTTAGAAATTATATTTGCAAAAACTAAATTCATTAAATGAGTTAATCCTAATATGACTGCAATTTTTTTGTCATGTTCAATTGCATCAATTGTAACAAAATTTGCTCCATTGAACAATTCTTTTGTAACTGTTAATTCTTTCTTAGCATCTTTAATTGGAACTGATATGATGTTTTGACCTTTTATTGTTTTTATTCCTGGACCAAACATTGGGTGAATACAAATTGGATTAATTTTATCTGGCATCTTGGATAATGATGATACCACTTTAGATTTTTCTGATGATATCTCAATAAGATATGTGCCTCTTTTCATTTCTTTTGCAATTAGTCTAATTATTTCTGGAGTTCTTCTTGTTGGTGTACATAAAACAACATAATCTGCTTTTAGAATTGCGCCTACTAATGATTCTGATACTATGATGTTTTTTCCAAAATTATTGCTTTCTGAATCATATCCTGTTACTTCATACTCTTGCCCTGAAAAATATTTTGTGAACCATTGACCCATTTGACCTCCTGCACCGATAACTGTAAGTTTTTTCACTATCTATCCCTCATAATGTTGCCTAGTATGNTGCATTCCTTCCATTAGTGTTTTCTCATCTTGACATGCTGATATTCTAATGAAATTCTTATAATTTCCAAATCCTTCTCCTGGAGCTACTGCTAATCCTTTTTCTAGTGAATTATTGGCAAATTCTACTCCNTCAAAGTTTTCTTGATTGATTTTTGCAAAAATGTACATGGCNCCATCTGGAATTATGAATTCTAATCCCATCTCTTTTGCTTTTTCTGATAATTTATCTAGTCTTTTTTGTATTATTTTGGAATTATTTGTTGTATCTGCATCTAATGCTTTCATTGCAACATATTGAATTGGTTCTGAGACATTTGTTAAACAAAGTGCCTCTAACTTAGCCATTTTTTTTATAATTTGCTTAGATGCTATTCCATAACCTACTCTAAATCCTGTCATGGCATGTGATTTTGAAAATGATTGGGTCACAATACTTTTCTCATAATTGTAACTTAGAATACTTTTCCAATTTGCTATTGCATACTGTGAATAAATTTCATCACTTAATACATAGAGGTTATTTTCTTTTGCTACTTCAATTATACTATCTTGTAATTTTTCTGGTAAAATTTTACCTGTTGGATTATTTGGATAATTAAGAACAATCATTTTCGTATTTGTATTAATTACATTTTTAATTTGTTCAATTGATGGCTCCCATTTTTCTTCTAATGTTGTATTTATTGTTCTTACTTTAATTCCTGCATTTATTGCACAATCTTTGTATGCTGGCCATGATGGTTCAATTACGATCATCTCATCACCTGGATTTAGTAATGTACTGATTGCTGAAAAAATTGAGAATCTTGCACCTGGACTTACTATAATATTTTCATCTGTAACCTCTACATTGAATTTTTTTGAAACATATTTTGCAAGTGTTTCTCTAAAAATTGGCAATCCTTTTGCTTGCCCGTATTTGATAAATCCTTTCTCAAAAACTTCTGTTAATGATTTTTTAACAATTTCTGGTGGTAAAAAATCAGGCTCTCCTACTTCCATATGTATTATTTTTTTACCCTTTTGTTCAAGTGATTTTGCTTTTAAGAAAATTGAAAGATGTGTTTGTTTATTTTCTGATTGAACTTTTATTGACTCATTTAATAAAAAATTTAAAAATTTTGATGCTAATGTTTCATCTAAACCTATTTCTTTAGATACTTGAATGATCTTTCCACGTAAATTATCTTCACGTTCTTCATCTGTAACTCCTTTCCCAATATTTTTTTTAACTTCACCAATTTCTTTTGCAATATCTGTTCTAGTTTTTAGTAAATTGATCATTTCTAATGTAACTGCATCCATTTTATTTCTAAGATTGTTGATATCTGACATTTTTTTATAAACTGGGTTTGATTGCACCTGTGATAAGTGCATGATCTGCTATGGTTAGAGATACTAGTGAATCAACTACTGGTGGTGCTCTTGGTACTACACATGGATCATGTCTTCCTTTTACTTGAAGTATTGCATTTTTTTTATTTTTAATATCTACAGTACTTTGTTTTTGAGCAATTGATGATGCTGGCTTAAATGCAATTCTNATTGTAATTGGCATTCCATTTGAAATNCCTCCTAATATCCCTCCTGAGTTATTAGTTTTTGTTACAATTTTTCCTCTTTTCATTGNGTACAAATCATTGTTTTCTGAACCAAACAATTCTGAACCTNTAAANCCTGAACCAAATTCTACNCCTTTCACTGATGGAATTGAAAAAATTGCTTTACTCAAGTCTGATTCTAATGAACTAAAAATTGGTTCTCCTAGTCCTACTGGTACATTTGTTGTAATTGATTCAATTATTCCACCTAGAGAATCTCCTTTCTTTTTTGCGTTTAAGATTGACTCTCTCATTTTTTTAGCTGTTTTTTCTTCTGGACATCTTACTTCATTTTTATAAATTATTTTTGCCATTTTTTCATTGAATTCTTTTTCCATCTTTATTTTTCCAATTTGTGAAGTAAATGAATTTGTTTTAATTCCTAATGTTACTTTAAGTAATTTTCTTGCAATAGCCCCGCCCATCACATGTGTTGCCGTTAGTCTTCCTGAAAATCTTCCTCCTCCTCGATGATCATTATATTGATTATACTTTATCATTGCAGGATAATCTGAATGACCTGGTCTTAATTTTGTTTTTAAATTTTCATAATCTTTCGATTTTTGATCTGCATTCCAAATTAACATTGTAATGGGTGCACCTGTTGTGAAACCTCTAAAAATCCCTGATACTATTTCTACGACATCTCCTTCTTTTCTTTGTGTTGAAATTAAATTTTGACCTGGTTTTCTTAGGTTTAGCATCTCTTGTATTTCTTTTTCATCTATTTCTAATCCTGCAGGACACCCGTCTAATACTGCTCCAATTGATCTTCCATGACTTTCACCAAAACTTGTTAAGACAAGACGCTGGCCAATAGAACTTCCCGGCAACACATGATCTATGTTAAGTGATGTTTATAATTCCTCGTGGTTTTAGCAAAAACTCATCTATTCTTGATATTTGCTATTGTGAGTGAAATTGGTGATTTTTCTATCTATCTTAAGATTTTTTTAGCTTTATTGGGTACTTTTTTTAAAAATTTTCTACATTCTTTCAATTTTTGCGCCTAATCTGTTCATTTCCTCTATGAAATTGGGATATGATACTTCCACTGATTTTGAATCCGTTACAATACAATTTCCAATATATGTTCCAGCAATACAAAATGCCATGAATAATCTATGATCATTTTCTGAATCTAGTTTTGCTCCCATAAGACTATGATGATTCTAAAATTAACCCATCTTCTTTTTCATACACCTTTATTCCTATTTTTGGTAATTCTCTTGCAAGAATTGCAATTCTATCTGTTTCTTTTAATCTTGCATGTTTTACATTTGCAATTTCTATTGGTTTTGATGAAATTAATGATAAAATTGCTAGGGGTGGTAAGAGATCTGGTGAATTTCTTAAATCAAACTTACCTCCTTTTAATTTTTCAGGCGATTTAATTTTAATTTCATTGTCGTTAATTGTAACTGATACTCCTAATTGTTCTAGAAAGTCAATGAATGCTTCATCTCCTTGAGGTAAGTTCCCCATACTTCCTTTGATTACTACGTCTTCCCCGTTAAGTACAGTACATGAAAGAAGTAATGCTAAACTTGAAAAATCAATTGGAACGCTGAATGTTGTATTTTTATAAATTTGTGGTGTTATGTTGTATTTTTTATATGGAATTAATGTCTTAACTGACACTCCAAATTTTCTCATAGTTGCTATTGTTGCATCTAAATATGGTTTTGAAACTAAATCTCCTTCAATTGTTAAATTAATTCCATTTTTTGTTAGTGGTGCACTAATTAATAATGATGAAATAAACTGACTGGATAAATTTCCTGGAATCCTTATGTCTCCTCCTATAATACTTCCTTTGATTTTGATTGGTGGGTTTCCATTTGTTGAACTACATTTTGCACCAATACTTGACAGTGCATCTAATAATGGTTGCATTGGTCTTTTTTGTAGACTTACATCTCCTGTTAAAATAATTTCTTCTGAAAATAAACTGGCAATTCCTATTGCAATTCTAATTGTTGTTCCTGAATTTTCAGTATTAATTTCAGGCACATTTATACCAATTTTTATTGATTTTTTACAATTATGTCTGAATCATTTACTTCAATAACTGCTCCAAATTTTTTACATGCTTCAATTGTTGCTTTTGTATCTGCTGATAATAACACATTTTCCACCTTGCTGTTATTTCCTGCAAGTGATGCAAGAAAAATCCCTCTATGTGTATAGCTTTTGTTTGAAGGGCAATTTATTTCCCCTCTGATTTTTGATTTTTCTACTTTACAGTTCATGTACTTCTGCCTTTTTGTTATTTACTTTTGAAACAATTATGTTTCCTTCTAATGTTTCAAATATTTTTTTAACATTTGTTTCATTTTCTTTCTTAACTATTGCAGCTATTGATGGACCATTTCCTGAAACGGATGCTCCTAGTGCTCCTTTTTCAATTAAATCTACGATGATTTTAGGATCTGAATTTAAAATAGATGATGTTGCTAATCCATTCATTGTCATGGCTTCCCAATATTTTTTCCCTTTTGCTAACTCCCATGCATTACTAAAAATTGATGATAGTATCTTCAATTTTTTTAAATTCCCTCTTTTACGATTTTTTGGAATAAAAATAATTGCAATTAAATTTGATGGTACTTTTTCAAAATGCATTCTTTTTCTTTTTCCATTATCTGTTACATTAAATCCTCCATAATAACAAGAACATGCATCATCATATGCTCCTGTAATACTCACTTTAGATTCAATTGATGCATCCACACCAGCTAGTAAAATTTGTTGATCTGTTAATTTTGGTTTAAATATTTTTGCACATGCTAATGCAACTGCTGACGATATTGCACTGGAACTTTTTAACCCATATCCTGTTGGAATTTCTGAGGTTAACGTAACCGTTATTTTGTTTTTCTCTAAATCCTTTTTAGATATAGTTTTTTCAATTGTTTTATTGATCAAACGTGAGCTAATATTCTTGTTTTCTGATTGAATCGTGATTCCTTTTCCTTGTGATGTTTCTACTATGGCTTCAACTTTTAATGAAATTCCTAATGTTGCACCCTTTTTATTTGCAATTGCACTAACTATTGAAACTGCTCCGTGGATAGTAGCCTTTGCTTTTGCCATCAAAATCCTCCTAACAATGCTTTTTTCATTGCATTATAAGGTGCTTTCATGTCGTGCCAAATTTCAAATGCTCTAATCGCCTGCCCTAGGAGCATTTCATACCCATAAATTATTTCTAATTTTTTTTCTTTTGCTTTTTTAATAAAATCTGTATTCATTGGAGAATATACAATATCATATGCTATTGTTTTTTCTTTTGCACCTTCAAATGAAATTGGACTTGATTCATCCTTTAACCCTATGGATGTGGCGTTGATAATTATGTCATAATTTTCTATGTTTTCATTTACATGTTCTATTTTTTTTGTACTTGTAGTCAATCCAATTTTTGTTGCAAATTTTGATAAATTATTTGCGTTTTCTATTGTTCTATTTACTATGTCTAAACTTTTTGCCTTTTCTTTAGCCATTCCTGCAACAATTGCTCTTGCAGCTCCTCCTGCACCAATTAATAGTATTTTTTTATTTTGTATTGGGATGCTTCTTTTTTTAATTGGTTCCAAAAAACCATCCATATCTGTATTGTATCCTTTCAATATGCCTTCATTATTTACAACTGTGTTAACTGCACCAATTATGCTACATGACTCATCTATTTTATCTAAATATTTCATCATCTCAATTTTATGTGGTATGGTGACATTAAATCCTGTTATCTTTATTTTTTTAAGCCCTTCTACTCCGCCTTCTAATTCACCTTTTGGTATTCTATATCCTATGTATGATGAATCTAAATTTAATTCTCTAAATGCTGCACTGTGGATGTTTGGAGATAATGAATGATCAATAGGATCGCCAATAACTGCAAAACTTTTCCCCATATTATTTTCTTGAGTAATATGATTGATTTAAACTCTCAATTTTCTATTTACTTCTTTTTAGATTAATTATTTTCTTAACTTCATCTATGCTAAATTGTCCTGGGGCAACTGCTTTTCCTAATGATACGTAGGTATATGGACTGCCTAGATATAGGCATAAAATTCTGGATATTTTACCTAAATCTCCCATTGCAAATGAAATTAAATTATTTTTTCCTTTACTATTGTATAATTCTAACATTCTGGTTGAATCATATGTTGATTTGGCAGTACTGACAATTTTTACATTGGATGAAAATTTACTCATCTGTTTAATTTTGTTTTTCAATTCTGATGATTTTGGTGTCTTTTTGAAATCGTGCCAAGAAACTAATAATTTTGTTTTTGTTGATTTAAGATATTTGAATAGTTCTTTATTTTTCTTTAGTGTATTAAATTCCACATCTAATAAAAATGGATTATATTCTGCAATCAATTTTATTATTGATATCCTTTCTTTTTCATTTCCTGGAAATACCCCTCCTTCTGTTTTTGGTCTTAATGTACATACAATTTTGTTTAGATCTTTTTTTATTATTTCTAGTACATTTGGAATTTGTTCAATTTTTACAAAATCTAATCTAACTTCTACATAATCTGATTTTTTTAATGCAATTTTTAATTTAGATTTTATTTTATCTGGTGTTTTTTCTGCAATTGATATACAAGTTTTGTATTTCATTTTTATTTTTCTAGTATGTATTCATCTGAAACTTCCATTCCAAAATGTCTACCTGTTGCAGGTTTTGAATGAGCCATTACTATGTCTCCTTTTTTTAGATGTGTTACTGATACAAGTTGTCCATTTGGTTTGACAAATCTAATAGTCTCTGCATCTTGTGCAATAATTCCTCCTATCTCATTTCCTACTGAAGCTTTTATCATCAACATTGGTCTTCTTTCAATTTTTGCCCTTCCTACAGTTGCTCTTCGTGCCTTTCCTTTGGAATTTAGAATCAATACTTCAGATCCTGTTTCAACTTCTGATAAGTAATTTGTAGTTCCATCTGGTGATAGTGTGTAACAATGCACTGCACCTGCATTTACTCTAAATGGTCTTGGTGATGTAAATGATGATCCTACTGATTCATTATGAACAAGAAACAAGAAATTTGATCTACTTCCAATCAACATCCCTTCTCCTTTATGTAATATTGATGCCGTATCTACACATACCCTCTCTCCATCTCCTACTTCCTTAATTTCAATAATTTTAGCAGGTTTCATATCAAAGCTTTTGGTTCCTAGATACACCATTGCTTCTCTTACTTCATTAATTGATGATGTGCTGAAAATTACTCCATCTACACCTACTTCTAAAATTGAAAACATTTTTCTTACTTCTTCTGGCGTTCTTGCAATGGCAAAAATTTTAGTGTGTATTTTATGCAATTTGGCAATTATGTTTTCTAATGGGATAATTTTCCAATCTTTAACTTCAATTATTACAAAATCTAATCCTTTTTTTGAAACTGATAAAACATCTTCGATATCTGAATTTGATAATACTTCAAATTTAATTCCAATTTTTTTCCCTTTTGGTTTGGATACTCCTTCTTTTTCTAATACTACATAATTTGAAGAATTTGATGTAGATATTGTTTGTAATTTTGTTTTTTTCTTACCTAATTTTTTAGGATCCAAATAGATTGTTTTAATTCCTTCATTTTCTAATTGTGGCAAAAACTTTGATAATTGTGCCTGATTTACTTTTGGTAAAATTATTAATTCTCTATTTTTACTCAATTCTTTTCATTGCTTCCTTTGCTGTTCCTTTTTTGAAAATTATCTCAGCTAATGCCTCGACCATTTTTTCAGGTGCTTTATGTGCAAAGATGTTTCTACCATATGTTACTCCTTTAGCTCCTGCAGTCATGGCATCTTCGGTCATTTGAAGAATATCTAAATCTGTTTTTGCTTTAGGTCCACCTGCAATACAATTGGAACTGGTGTACTTTTAACAATTTTTGCAAATGAATCAATATCTCCTGTGTATAATGTTTTAACAATGTCTGCTCCAGATTCTGCACCGATTCTTGCAACATGCCCTACTATTTCTGGATCATGTGGATTTGGAACATTTTCTCCTCTTGGATACATCATTGCTAAAAGTGGCATTCCCCATCTATGACATTGATCTGCTGTCATTCCAAGTTGCTCTAACATTTCTGGTTCTTCTTTACCTCCAATGTTGATGTGAAGTGAAACTCCATCAGCTCCTAGTGCAATTGCTTCTTTGACTGTACCTGTTAACATCTTTCTGTTAGGTGATAATGATAATGATGTGCTACTTGAAAAATGAACTAATATTCCAATCTTTGGTGGCTTTGGTAATGCTTTGATTATTCCTTTGTTAATAATCACACTAGTGAGTCCATGTCCTTCACATTTGTAAATTATAGACGATGGATCTTCAAGACCTTCAATAGGTCCATTTGAAATACCATGATCCATTGGGATACATAACATCTTTCCCTTTCTCATAATTCGATTTAATCTAATTTGAGTTGCCGATACCATGTTTTGTTTTGTTCTTTCAGCCCTACTTAAAAATAACGTGTATCTGTATGCTCAAATTTATTTGAAACTAAGCATAATTTCTTTATTAATTTTCAATCTCACTTTCTATCAAGAATTAAATAGAAATTCTAAAGGGTGTATACTAATTGAGTCAGACTACTGAACAGATCCAAAAAAGTGATATTAAAGATATTTTAGAAAATTCTCTTAAAGGTATTAGACCTGGGTCTGAAGATATTTTAAGACTTTTAGAATCTAATGATGTTCATTTAATGGGATTAGTTTCTGGATACTTAACAAAAAAACAATTTGGCAATAAAGCATCTTTTGTAAATAATATCATTTTGAATTATACTAATGTCTGTATTACTGATTGCAAATTTTGTGCATTTTATAGATCTCCTGGAGCTGAAGATTCTTACACTTTGTCTCTTGATGAAATTGAAACCCGTGTTAAAACCTCTTATGACATGTTTAAAATCCGTCAAGTTTTGATTCAAGGTGGACATAATCCAAATTTAAAAATTGAATATTATGAGGATGCATTCAAAATGATTCGTAAAAAATTTCCAACTGTTGGTGTCCATGGGTTATCTACATCTGAAATTGATATGATTGCAAAAGTTGAAAAATCTTCTACAAAAGAAATTTTATCTCGATTAAAAGATGCAGGTTTACAATCTATTCCTGGTGCAGGTGCTGAAATTTTAACTGATTCTGTTAAAGAAATTATTAGTCCAAAGAAAATTTCTAGTGCTGATTGGATTCGAATCATGGATGAAGCACATTCTATGGGAATTCCTGGTTCTGCTACAATGATGTATGGTAGTGTTGAAAACAATAATGATATTGTTGAACATTTTTCTAAAATTGTAAAATTACAAGAAAAGACTAATGGATTTATGGCTTTTATCCCCTGGAACTTTGAACCAAATAATACTTTGATGCAAGATGAGGGTATTGTTGAATATGGAACTGGAGGAGTACAACTTTTGAAAATGATTGCAATCTCTAGATTGATTTTAGATGGAGTAATTCCACACATTCAATCTTCCTGGTTGACTAATGGGGTTGGTATGGCACAACTTGCTTTACAATATGGTGCTGATGATTTTGGTGGTACTCTTATTGGTGAGGAAGTAGTTTCATGTACTGGTGCACGTTCAACCGAATTAACTGATAAAATTATTGTTGATGCCATTCATCAAATAGGCTATAAAGTTGAAGAAAGAGATAATTTCTATAATCCTATTCGTATATTATAATCCGTAATCAGACCATCTAGAATCAACTAGGTTCTTTGTTTTCTCATCTACTTTTACTTGTTGTTGAATTTCCCTCATGTATCCTTCTTCTCTAGTTTTTTGAGTTGCATCTATTCCCATCTTAGAACCTAAATTAACTAATGGTGATGCTGGATCCAGAGTATCTGTAGGTGTATTATTGATAATTATTGTATCTCTTGCAGCATCAGATCTTGTAGTGATGGCCCATATCACATCATCCATATCATGTACATTGATATCCTCATCTACTACGACAAACATCTTTGTAAGTGATAGTTGGCCCATTCCCCATAATCCCATCATGACTTTTTTTGCTTGTCCTGGATATCGTTTTTTAATTGAGATAACTGCAAAGCCCTGGAACCATCCTGCAGCTGGCATACTAAAATCTACTACTTCCGGATGAAACATTTGAACAAGAGGTAAGAATGAACGTTCAATAACTTTTCCAATATATGCATCTTCAAGAATTGGTTTACCTACCACTGTTGTAAGATAAACTGGATTTTTCCTTCTCATTATTCCTGTTAATGTAAATGTTGGATATGGTTCAACAGGTGTGTAATATCCTGTATGATCTCCAAATGGCCCTTCATCTCTAATATCTGCAGGATCTACGTATCCTTCTAAAACAATTTCTGCATTTGCTGGCACATCCAAATCAATTGTTTTGCATTTTACTGTCTTGATTCCTTCTTTTCTGGTAATCCCTGCAAATAGATATTTGTCTAACCCTTCTGGAACTGGTGCAATTGATGAAAATACTGTTGCAGGTTCTCCTCCAAAAATTATTGCTGCAGGGATTTTTTCTCCTCTATCCTTTGAAATATCTCCATGATTTGCACCCCTCTTGTGTTTTTGCCAATGCATAGATGCATGTGTTTTATCTATGATTTGCATTCTGTAAACTCCTAAATTTCTTACTCCTGTTTCTGGATGTTTTGTTGCAATTAATCCTAATGTTATGAAACGTCCTGCATCATTAGGCCATGATTTTATGATTGGTAAATCATCAAATGATGCATCTGTTGATGTAATTTCGGTAACTAATCCACTAGATTCTGATTTGGGAAATGACGCTGTCATTTTTGAAAGTTCTGGAAGTTTTTTAATTTTATTTAGGAGCCCTGATGGCATATCCATTTTCGTCATATCTGTAATTCGTTGTCCAATTTCTGTAAAATCTGTCATTTCAAGTCCAATTTCCAATCTCTTCATTGAACCAAATGCATTTCCTAAAACTGGCATAGTGTGGCCTTTTACATTTTCAAAAAGAATCGCAGGTCCATTTGAATACATTTCTCTTCTTAAAATCTCTGCAATTTCTAAATCTGGGTCTACTTCTGCTTT
>JGI26261J51718_1001232_pt1 | contig 11277 bp, 10 predicted proteins | sample SaaInlV_135m_DNA_3_FD_51718 | JGI IMG/M metagenome (IMG submission 51718)
CAACCACACCTACAAAAAAAAATATTAATATAAACCAGGGTTTAGTACCAAAGGTCTTGTCAAAAATAAACCCAATAATTGTCCCAACCACTACTGCTGAGACTAATTCAGTGCTTAATTTAAAGGCTGTTCCGATAGATGAAGGATTATCTTTTTTATTATACAAATTTTTCTTTGAAATCTTGTTTTTTGCAATCTCTAAGCGAGTTTTAAACGGATCTTTTGACATTTAAATAGTTTAAGCAACCATACTCTCTGCTTTTTGTAAATCAACAGCAACTAACTGACTAATTCCTTTTTCTGGCATAGTAACCCCATAAAGTCTGTTCATTTTAGACATTGTTAGTGCATGGTGAGTAACAATAATAAATTTTGTATTTGTAATTTTTATTAACTCTTCTAGTAAGCTGCAAAATCTCGTTACATTGGCATCATCCAATGGTGCATCAACTTCATCTAATACACAAATAGGAGATGGGTTAGTTAAAAAAACTGCAAAAATTAAAGATAGAGCGGTAAGAGCCTGTTCACCGCCTGATAATAAAGTTATTGACTGAAGCCTTTTGCCTGGAGGGCTGACTAACATTTCTAAACCAGCTTCTAAAGGATCGTCAGAGTCTACTAATTCCAGTTTGGCATTTCCGCCATTGAATAGTTTTGTGTAAACTTCGTTAAATTTTCTATTAACTTTTTCAAATGCCTCAATTAGTCTTTCTCTTCCTTTTTGGTTCAGTTCATTAATACTTTCTTTTAATTTTATAATTGCTGTTACTAAATCAGCACGATCTTGTTCCATCTTTTTAATTTCATCTTCATATTTGCTTGTTTCTTCATCAGCTTTTAAATTAACTGATCCTAATTTTTCTCTTTCTTGTTTTTTTTTATCTAAGTCATCTTCTTGAGCAACAGAATCAGGTAATTCTTCAATGCCATTTAAATTTGAATTTTCTAAAATATTTTCTTCAGATAAAGCAAGTTCAGAATTTATTCTATCTAATAGATCGCTTTTTCTTTTATTTAATCCTTCAATAGTTGCTCCAGAGCTTGCTTTACGTTCTCTGATTTGGATTGATTGTTCTTGTATTTCATTTAGTTGCGATCGCAATGACTCAATTGTTTGATCAGTTTCTTCTATAATTGCATTATTATCAATTTTATCTTTATCTGAAATTCTAAGGTTTTCTGAAATTTGACCTTTTCTTTCAGCTTGAGCTTTTGGCTGATTATCTAATTCTGTTAATTGAGTAGTAAATTTATTTTTTCTTTCAGTTAACTCTGCAACCATCTTTTCTGAGTTTGCTAGTAAATTTTTCCAACTTTCAATTTCAGTTTCAATAGTTTTAATTCTTTCATTACGCTTAATAGACTCATTTTTAATAGATTGATTTTTACTATATGCATCAGCATATTTTTCTTGAAGCAGTTTTATATTTTGTGATTTTTTATTTACACTTAATAGCTCACCTCTGCTTTTTTCATCTTTTAAATCACTTAAAAAATTATCTAGCTCCATATTACACCTGTCTAGTAGGGTTACAGCTTGATTTATTTCGTTACTATCAATTAATTCTTTCACTCTATTTATAGAGTTTTTAACATTTTTAATTGGTCCTACGCTTATATTTAAGGTTCCTTCAGCAATAGTACTAACAACTTCATCTACTGCTTCTTGTTCTTTTTTAAGCTCTCTCTTTGCGTTCTCTAATTCATCGTTTGACAACTTTTCAGTTTCAAAATATTTAGAGTCTATATCTATTAGATCTGCTTTTTCTTCTTTAAGCCTTTTTTCGTTTGAATTTGCATCAATTATAATTCCTCTCTCTCTAGAAATATCTTCTTCGAGAGTTTGAATTGATCTTTTAATACTCTCAATTTCATCTTGAGTTCTAGTATTTTCTTCATCTAGATTTTGAAGTTCAAGATTAAGTCTCTGAATTCTTGATAAATTCTCAATATTTTTTTCACGAAGAGGTGAAACTTTATCTGTTGCTAATTTAATTAAGTTTTCAAGTTCAGATATTTTACTGTTAAAACCCTCAACTTCTCCCTCAGCTTCATTATTAATTTCATTCTCAATTTTTATTTCTTTATCAATTTCTAATAATTTTAAATAATACAGTCCAGCTTCAATTTTTTTTATTTCTTCAGTAATTAATTTATATTTGGTAGCTTCTTCAGCTTGTTTTTGAAGATTTGCTAATTGTTTTTCTTGCTGTCTTCTAAGTTCATCTGCTCTTCTAAGATTATTTTCTGCTGCACCNAACCTAAGTTCGGCCTCGTGTCTTCTAACATGTAAACCTGAAATACCAGCAGCTTCTTCTAAAATAGCTCTTCGATCAGTTGGTTTTGCAGTTACTAATGCACCAATACGTCCCTGACTAATCATTGATGGAGAGTGAGCTCCTGTAGATAGGTCAGCAAAAAACATTTGAGCATCTCTTGCCCTTACTTCTTTATCATTAATATAAAATTTAGAACCTTTATCTTTTTCAATTTTTCTTCTAACACTAATTTGGTCAAATTCACGATATTGAACTGGCCCTTCGTTATTTCTATTATCAACATCAATAGAAACTTCAGCAATATTTTTAGAGGCCTTGTTTGATGTACCAGAAAAAATTACATCTTCCATTCCAGAGCCACGCATACTTTTTGCAGATGTTTCTCCCATTACCCATCTTAAAGACTCTACAATGTTTGATTTTCCACAACCATTAGGACCCACAATCCCTGTTAGACCTTCTTCGATTAAAAAATTTGTTTTATCAGCAAATGATTTAAATCCATTAAGTTGGATTTTTTTAAACTCCATGCACTAACTTATATCAGTTTTTCTAGAGCTTTTTTTAAATTTTTGTAATTGAGAGTTTTTTCGAACTTTGCATCATTAATTATTATCGTAGGGGTAGAATTAACTTTGTAGTTTTTAACACCATCGATTCTATCATTTAAAACAAAATCCTCAATTTCTTGGTTGTTTAAGCAGGTTTTAAAATCAATATCAAACCCTTCATTCTTTAAAAATTTTTCAAGGTTCTTATTTGCTTCTTCAGCCGAACTACCTTTGACCCATTTTTGTTGATTTGCAAATAAACTATTTAATATTTTCGAATCACCATCATTTTTACATTGAGAAACTTTTGAAGCATTGAAAGCAGCAATATCTAAAGGAAAGTGTCTAAATTCAATTTTGGCTAAACCAGTATCTAGATAATCTTTTTTAAGTTGTGGATATACGTCTTTATGAAAATTTGCACAGTGACTACAAGTTAAAGATTCAAAAGCAATAATAGTTATTTTTGCATCTTTATTGCCTACAACAATTCTTTTCATGTCATCTGCATTAACAATTGCAATGGTGCTAAAAAATATTGTTATAAAAATTAGAATTTTTTTCATTTTTCTTTAAATACCTTGGTTAATTCAATAAGTGACTTTTTAATTTTATCATTCTTAACATCATTAATTTTACTTTGGTATTTATTAATTGCGACATTTTCTTGGTCAGTCTCTTTTTTTACAAAGATTTTTTGCTCATCATCAAAGCTAATAAATTTGAGCTTTTCTATTACTGAATAACCAAAAAAACTATTCATTTTATCTAAAATTTCTTTTTTAGAATATTCCAAATCAACCTCATGCCCTCTTTTTACCATTACCAATAAAGTACTAACCCCAAACCTATTAGAGTTCTTGAATGTCTTTGGATAACAAACTTTAAATAGTTCATCTCCAACAATATATCTCCAGTTACCAAGTGTTTCAGAATAAATATGACCCTTCTTATTAATGATTTTTTTTACATTTTTAGGTAAAGTGTCTTTAAAAGATCTTAAACCTTGAATGGTTACATTTCCGCGCTTAGTATTATTTTTAAATTGCATATGAAAGATCAGATAATAACAAATAAAATTCTTAATTGGTATGATATTAATAAAAGATCATTGCCTTGGCGAAAAAAAACTTCTTCAAAAAAAAAGCAATATTACACCTTAGTCAGTGAATTTATGCTTCAACAAACTCAAGTTGTAACAGTGATACCTTATTTCAATCGGTTTATTAAAAATATTCCAGATCTAGAAACTTTAGCTAGTTTTGAAAATCGAAAACTCATTAAATTTTGGGAGGGTCTTGGTTATTATTCAAGAGTTAGAAATTTAAAAAAAGCTGCTCAAGTCATTATTAAAGATTTTAATAAAAAATTACCTGATAATTTTTTAGATTTAAAGTCTCTACCTGGTATTGGAGACTATACTGCAAGCGCAATATCAGCTATTGCATTTGATAAACCTTTTATTCCATTAGATGGTAATATTGAAAGAGTTTTGAAAAGATATCTATACTTAAAGAAAGAAAATCAAATACAAAAAGATAACTTAATTAAAAGCAAAAAAGTTTTAGGAACCTCAAGTAGATCGAGTGAATATGCTCAGGCACTAATGGAATTAGGGGCACTAATCTGTAGACCCAACAATCCTCTTTGTGAAAAATGCCCAATTTCAAAAAACTGTAAATCTTATGCTAAGCAAGATTTTATTTTAAATAAAATTAAAAAAAATAACAAAGATAAATACTTTTTACTCAAAGTTTATAAAAAAAATAATAAATATTTATTAGTCAAAAATAGAAGTTTTAATTTTTTAAAAAATTTTAACATTTTTCCAATGCAGGAATTAATTAGACCTAAAAACTTTAACCAAAATTTAAATTTTAAAATGTCTAATATGAATATGAATATTGAAATTAAAAATGATAAGATGACCAAACCAATTCCGTTTTCTTATTGGATTGATCCTAAAAAATTAAAAAACTATACTTTGCCAACTTTTACAAAAAAAATTGTTACATATTTGGAAAACCATAAATGAAAAAAATTGCAATAGTAGGAGCAGGTATTTCAGGCTTATTCGTTGCAAACTTGTTTAAAGAAAATCTTGATTACCAGGTAACTATTTATGAAAAAAATACCTCAATCAATCTAGATGAAGGATATGGAATACAGCTATCAACAAACAGCATCAGACTTCTTAATAGAATTGGATTTAATACTTTAGAAAGCAAAGATAGATTTAACCCTGAAAAAATTGATTTTTATGAAATTAATCACAAAAAAAAAATATGTGATCTAAATATTTCAGAGTTTAATTCTGAAAATTGTAAGTACACAACGCTAAAAAGATCTAAATTAATTGAATTTTTAAAAGATAAATTGGAGGACAATATAATTAAGTATGATCATAATATTGAAAAAATTGAAAAAAATAATAATCAAATAATTTTAACTTTTAATGAAAATATTAAAGTAATTTGTGATCATTTAATCATTTCTGATGGCGTATTTTCTAAAAGTAAATCTTTAATTTCTAATAATAAAACAAAACCTACTTACAATGACTCAATTGCAATTAGAGGCAATATTTCAAGAAAAAACCTTAATAATTTAAATGAAAAAAATATTTCTTTATTTATGGGGAACAATTTTCATTACGTAATTTATCCAGTAAATAACGATAATGAAGCTTTTAATTTTATTGGAGTTTTAAAGTATAAATTAACAGCAAATGAGCTTGATAATTATGGTCTTTTTAAAGACAAAGGTTTCATTCAGAGTGTTAAAGATAAATTGCAAAATAAAATTTCTACAAATATTTTAGATAATCTTAATAATATCAAATGCTTTCCAATTTTCGTTAGCAAAGGCTACCTTGAACCAACTGATAATATCTTTTTAATTGGAGATGCTTTTTTTGCCTTTCCACCTTCATTTGCGCAAGGAGCCTCTCAATCTATCGAAGGTGGTTCAGAGTTGTTTGATAGTATTATAAATAAAAAAAATAATTTCTATGATGACAGAGCTTCAAAAGTTAAAATGATTAATAATAGATCAAAACTAAATCAATTTGCTTTTCACGTATCCAACCCACTCATAGTTTTTTTTAGAAATCTCAGTTTAAAGATATTAACAAAAAATAAGAAATTCTTAGAAAATTATTTGGGTAAAATTTATAAGAATTAATTTTTTGAAATTAATCTTTGTCTTAGATAATCTATTGGAAGTATTCTTCCATTAATATCACAATGCCAATAAGTCCAGCCATTACAGCTTTCAGCTCCTAAAATTGTTGCTGCAACTTTATGAATAGATCCTTCGGTTTGTTCATGCTTAATACTTCCATCAGCCATAATTCTTGCTGTAATTTTTTTCTTATTATCAAAAATATTTGTACCAGGCTTGATTATGCCAAGCTCTACTAGTGAACCAAAAGGTATTCTTGGTTTAGATCTATTATTTTTTAAAGTATCTAAGAAATTATCTTCAATAGGTTTTGTATTTTTTAATCTTTGTTCGGCTGCTTTAAAATAATTCTTTTCTTTTTCTATACCATAATAATTTCGACCTAATTTTTTAGCTACTGTGGCTGTTGTTCCTGATCCTAAAAATGGATCTAAAATCATGTCATCTTTATTTGATGATGCTAATAAAACCCTGTGTAGAAGAGACTCTGGTTTTTGTGTTGAATGTACTTTTTTGCCATTTTTTTTAAGTCTTTCCGAGCCACTGCAGATTGGTAAATTCCAGTTAGATCTCATTTGCAGATCGTCATTTAAACATTTTAATGATTGATAATTAAAAGTATATTTTGATTTTTCACTCTTTGATGCCCAGATTAATGTTTCATGAGCATTGGTAAATCGTGTTCCTCTAAAATTAGGCATTGGATTGTTTTTATTCCATATCACATCATTTAAAATCCAGAATCCTAAATTTTGAATGGCTGTACCTACTCTAAAAATATTGTGATAACTACCTATGACCCAGATGGCTCCATCTTTTTTTAAAATTCTTTTACACTCAGCTAACCATGCGTATGTAAACTCGTCATATTTTTTAAAATTTTCAAATTGATCCCATTTATCATTTACAGCACTGACTTTAGATCTATCTGGTCTAGTAAGCTCACCTTTTAACTGTAAATTGTATGGTGGGTCTGCAAAAACTAAATCAAAAGTTTCACTTGGAATTTTTTTTAACTTCTCGAGACTATCTCCGTTAATAATTTTATTTTTAAAATCAGCTTTCATTTGTATAAAATAATTAGACTCCAATTGGATTCTAGGGTCAACCTGAGATTGAATTAATTNGATTCGATTTGTGCTAATTTAAAAATAGGTAACTAGATATTGTGTGTCTTAAATTTCGATATAGGAGAGAAGGTTTTTCTATGATGCTTATTGATACCAAGTTTTTTAATAGCTTTTAAATGTTGCTTTGTCCCNTATCCAAAATTTTGATCCCAACCATATCCTTTGTTTTTCTTGGCCAATGTAGTTATAAATTTATCTCTAGCAACTTTAGCAACTATTGATGCTGCAGAGATAGAGGCTATTTTTTGATCACCTTTAATTATTGCTTTTAAATTATAATTTTTTAAATCAGGAATTTTATTTCCATCAATTAAAACATGAGAAGGTTTTTTTTTGAGTTTTTTGATAGCTCTTTTCATTGCAAGTAAGCTTGCTTGCAAGATATTGATTTTATCTATTTCTTTAACAGATGCTTTACCAACTGACCAAATAGAATTTTTTTTTATATAGTTTGATAATAATTCTCTTTTATCTTTAACGATAGTTTTAGAGTCTTTTAATAATTTTTTATCAATATTTTTATCTAAAATTACTGCTGCTGCATAAACTGGTCCTATTAGACTTCCTCTTCCGACCTCGTCGACACCAGCTGTAATTTTCATTTAAACCATTATGAAGTGATAAATTAATAGTCCAACTAACACTCCCTTTATAAAAGAAACCCATAGTAGGCCATAATTAGAAATTTTAAGTTTTTTCCCCCACCAAGAAATATATCTTTTATGTAATTCAATCATATCAACTTAAATGACAATCTTCATTTCAGTAATTTTCTTTTTAATTTTTTTTAAATCTTCCCATGAATATTTCTTATTTTCTGGAAATCTAATTAGGTAAGATGGATTAAATGATATCATCACAGGATAAGTTTTATTTTTTAATATTGTTTCTTGCCATTTTCCTCTTTCAGACGATATTTTGCTATTAATACCTGTTACAGCTTCCATTGCCGAACTACCCATTAAAATAATAATTTTTGGATTAATGATTGAGATATGCTCTTTTAAGAAAACNGAATATCTTTTTATTTCTTGAGATGTAGGCTTTCTATCTTCAGGAGGCCTAAAGTTTATTGCATAACTACAATAAATATTTTGTCTTTTAATTTCTATTGCTAGTAGCATTTTATTTAATAATTCTCCAACTTCTCCTTTAAATGTTGTGCTNGATTTATCTTCTTCAATGCCTGGAGCTTCACCAATTAACATAATTGGACTATTTATATTCCCATCACCAAGAACAAGATTTTGAGAATTATNTTTTAAATTACAATTTTCNATTGAATTTATTTGTTGTTTTAATTTCTCTAGTAGTCCNGATTTATTAGTTTGATTATTGTCATGACTATTTTCAACAATATTAAATCTATTTATGGGCTTATCTTTAAATATAAAGTTTGGCTCTATCGTATTTATCAATTCCTCGTCGAATTTGCCTTTTTGATTTATCACTTTTTTAGTCATAGAATGATCAAATGTTTAATAAACTAATTAAAAATATTAGTAGCCTTAGTAATATTCTATCAGACACCTGTACATTCTAAAAGTGCTAGTTTTAATGACTTTAATTCAAAAGATTTAACAAATTATTTTTCGGGAATAATTGCATATGAAAATAAAGATAATACAGATGCACTAAAATTTTTTAATGCCTCTAAAGTCCTTATAAATAAACATGACTCATATTTAAAAAGATATGTGTATTCTTTAGTTTTAGAAAACAAAGTAGCTCAAGCCATCAATGTAATTAAAAATAGAAATAATAAAGATAACACAGATTTTTTTAATGCTTATATCCTTTTAGTAGTTGATAGTTTAAAAAAAAATGATTTTAAAAAAGCTGAAGAATATTTAACTCAGAGCTTTAAATTTAAAAATCAGAGAAGATTTAATTTGATAATTTCTGAAACATTAAAACAATATGTTTACAGTTTTAAAAATAAAAAAATTTTATCTAATAAACAAAATTTTGGAAACTTATCTTTAATATCTCAGATGTTTCAAAGATGCTATCTCAAGGAAAGTAATACTGGGGCTTTTTTTGTAAACTTGATTAATAATCAACAAGGAGATTATTCAAGATATATATTTTTTTATATTAATTATTTAATAGAAAATAAAAAAATAGAAGAAGCCAAAGANATTGCTGGACAGCTTGAATATATTAATTCTACATTATTATTATCTCAAAGTAGGAGCTGGATAGAAAATGGTAAGTTTAAAGAGTTTAATAAAATTTTTTCATGCAGCAACCACAATGATGTAGTTAGTGAATTTTTGTTTTTAGTTTCAAATCTTTATTCATCTCAGGATGATTTTGAAAATTCAAATTTTTACTTAAATTTATCTAATTATTTAAATCCAAATTTCACATTTAATTTATCNCTTGTAGCTGAAAATTTTTATATGAATAAAGAGTATATTAAAGTCAAAGAAGTTTTGAAAAACTTTAATAAAGAAGATGAATTTTATTATTGGTTTAGGGTTAAAAAAGAAGCTCAAATAATTATTAAAGAGGATGGTTATGAAGACGGAATAGACTTTTTAAGCACAAAGTTTAATAAAATTAAAAATCCAAATTTAAAAATGGTTTTTGATATTGCAAACTTTTATAAGAATGCAAAAAAGTATGAAAAAGCAATAGATTATTACACTCAGATTATTTCATCATTAANTGATAAGTCGGATATGAGGTCAGACTTACTCTATAGACGTGGTGGAAGCTATGAAAGATTAGGTAATTACGAAAAGTCTGATGAGGACCTGTTACATTCATTGAGAATTAATCCAGATGACGCATATGTTCTTAATTATTTAGCATACTCTTGGTTGGAGCGTGATTATAAAATTGATGAAGCTTTTCAAATGTTGGAAAAAGCATACGCAACTANAAGTGAAGANCCTTACATTATAGACTCAATAGGTTGGGCTTATTATTTAATAGACAATTATGTTGAGGCAGAAAAATATTTAAAAAGNGCAGTAGAATTAATGCCAGAAGATCCAACAGTAAACGATCATTATGGAGATATTTTGTGGAAATTAAATAGAAAAATTCAAGCAAGGTATTTTTGGAATAATGTTTTAAGCTTTGATGATACCGATGAAGATATAAGAAAAAATATAAATATTAAAATCATAGAAGGTCTTAAAAATAGCTAAATGAGCTTTATTGAAATTAAATCATTTGCTAAAATTAATTTAGCATTGAATGTTACAGGTAAACTGAAATTATTACATAAAATTGAAAGTATTATTTCATTCATCAGCTTGTATGATTTAATTTTTATTAAGAAAATTAAAGGACTTAGCCATCAAATTTCTTTTTATGGAAATTTTTCAAAAAATATTGATAGCAATAATACTGTTACAAAACTTTTTAAGATTCTTGATGAAAAGAAATTATTAAAAGATAGAAAGTTTGAGATTAAAATTAAAAAAAATATACCACAAGAAGCAGGACTTGGTGGAGGATCAATGAATGCATCGAGTGTCTTAAATTTTCTAGTTAAAAAAAAGATTGTAAAGATTAGTCAAAAACAAATTCAAAATATTTCAAGTTTAATTGGTTCTGATGTAATTTTAGGAATTAATCAGTCAAGTGTTATATTGAAATCTAACAATGTTGTTCAAAAATTTTCCAAATGCCCTAAATTTCATACCCTTCTGGTTAAGCCAAATTTTGGTTGTTCTACAAAAGAGATTTATTCAAGAGTAAAAAAAATTACAAATTCTAAATTTAATAATCCAAAAAAATCAATGTTTAATGCTGAGTACTTGTTGAGACAAGAAAATGCCTTGGAAGGAGCCGCATTTTCTAGATATCCAAAACTTAAAAAGATTAAATCTTTTTTAGAAAATTTAAAAAATCCATTATTTGTAAGAATGACGGGTTCGGGCTCAGTAATAATTGCGTATTACCAGTCAAAAAAAGATTGTGAAATGGCAAAAGTTCAATTTAAAAGGAAATATAAAAATTATTGGTGCAATACATCAAAAACTATATAATTTTTTTTTTTTGTGATATATGAAATAAATATTGGCCCATGGTGAAGTGGTATCACATCTGTTTTTGGTACAGAGATCCGAGGTTCGAATCCTTGTGGGCCAGCCATATATGAATAACTTATTA